>Ga0123352_10004613_pt1 | contig 20336 bp, 13 predicted proteins | sample TergutLab28metaG_FD_89700 | JGI IMG/M metagenome (GOLD analysis project Ga0123352, IMG submission 89700) | Labiotermes labralis P1 segment gut microbial communities from Petit-Saut dam, French Guiana - Lab288 P1 | ecosystem: Host-associated > Arthropoda: Insects > Digestive system > Gut ...
GACAGGTGGCGGATGCTTGTGAGTGCGGTAATGAACATTCGGGTTCCGTGAAATGCGGGGAATTTCTTGACTAGCTGCAAACCAGTTAGCTTCTCAAGAAGGACTCTGCACCATGGAGTAAGTAAGTAATTAAAATGTAAGCTGTGTGAATATTCATAAAAGATAGAAGTTGTGGTTTTACAGGAGGCTTGAAAATGTGGTAAATATTCCGTAAGATAAGTCTTGTGTTGACCGACAAGTTTAGCAAAAGTAAAGCAAGCAATCCCTATATAGGCCGGCACAGTCTGAGGTCTGTAGGACGTTGAGGATCCCAGAATTTCTAGACAGTCGGCACATGAAGTTGACATAAATGTCAGCCCTTACGCACCGGCCGCCCTTACGCACCAGGAAATACTCCTGGTACTAATTTCCTTTGCGCCTGAGTCGACCCGAAGGCCATAGTGCGGCCGGATGTATCAAGTCAATTAAAACTCTCAATCGAACCCGCGACCTTCCAGCTTGAAACGCAGTGCCTCCACCAACAGCGCCTCCGTATATCCCCGGGATGAGATTGCTACAATCCGTAACCATGAGCCGGTCAGTTTACAGGTGGAAGGTTACAATATTTGAGAGGATTTGTTGTCCAAGGGAAAGTGACGGCTGTCCTTTTGCCAGTGTTCAGTTTAATGAGGTCAGGGGTACGTCAACCTTGTACACAGTAGATAAGGAACTGTATCATAGTGCAATCATCAGCTGAATTAATGACACGAAAAATGGCGATATCATCGACATAAATAATATTTAAGAGCATTTCAAAGGTCATTGATAAAATATTAATCAGCAGGGGCTCCATGAATAATCCCTGAGATGCTACAAAACGAACTGTAAAAGGCGTTGAAATAGTAACTGAAATTCGTACGAAAGTTTGACGACTAGTCAAGTAGCCACGAAGTGTGGTGACAAACCCGTTGGAAAGCCCAAAAGCGCTCAATTTTTGCTAGAGAATAAAATGCGGCTCATATGACCTGCTCAGATCAAAATATATAGCATTACCTGGACGCCGAGGAACAACTGAACGAGAAATACAGTCTGGGTAAGTTGTCGAGCCTTTAAATGTGGGTTTAGGTTTAAGAAAGTGGTGTTTAGAAGAATAAATTCAAACTTGAAGCGGTGTGATAAAGTCAGATACTTGTGAGACATTGCTGAGAATATAATTAAGTCTGCAATCACTAAAAATGGCATTCCTGTCTTTCTCTAATAAGTACTACTACTACTACTACTACTACTACTACTACTACTAATAATAATAATAATAATAATAATAATAATGTTATCCACAAAATTCTCCTCTTCAGGTTTACACACATTTATGTTGCCGTGCTTAGTGGCAAGCAGTTATCCCTGTGCACACTACAAATCCAAATGAAAGAACGGAAGTTTACCTCCACGCATTAATATTTGTACACGATGGAGCTATATGGAGAGCTTCGCGTTCCGGGGAGGAGCCTATGGATCCCAGAGCCATTATGGATGCTTGGACGATGAGACATATCTCTTGCCCTTGATGGCGACGATCCACATGGTATTAACTACCAAACCCGGACAAGGGCTAGCGAATCCACTAACGCGGCTCCCACGCAGTGGTATGAGAAACTTGGGTTATCACATGCACAAGGCGTCTGGCTTTGTATTTCCTTAAGGGGAGGGGGAGGCTGATCTGAAACTCACCTCTCAAAATCTTGTTACATTATTAACATAAATACTCATATCTTCCAATCCACAACACGTCGAAGAGTGGTATATTCAAATGGCTGTCGGACATTGCACCCTAGAAAGTATATACGTCGCATTATGTAAAGAGGGTCTTACTAAAGACAAAATAAATAATAAACCATACGTCGTTTAGTTTAAGCTGCTGATTTAACCGAAACGCTATATAATGCAGATTTCCGAACTAAAAGTATTGTAGCTTATGGAACTATATTTTGATGGCGTCAATGCGTAGGCGCATTGATACAACGGTAAAGGTAGTTCTACGGGCATAATAGGTCGGCTGACTAGCTGTTAGGTGGCTCAATGGCTTGGGTTATGTAGAGAGCGAGTTGAATATCATCGTTCTGTGCGGACGCTACTGGGCTAGCTTCCCTCTTCATCGTTGGCTGTCGTTGAGAAGAGTTGTGATTGTGTGTTTGTAGTATAAACATGTCTGATAATCAGTTATATGAAATGGGAAATGATGAATTTCAGCAGGATGGTGGTGATCAGCAGTACGAGCAACAGGACGATCAAATGAACGGTGAAGGAGCTGAGGAGTGTGCCGGAGGTGATGCTCCAGCCGATAGTGGTAGTGCTGAAGCACCCGGGCGAGATGATGACAGGTAACATCTTAAATTGCGTGTGATAGTCATGTGGAAAGTACATATTTACTGTAATTTTTTTACGTTAGTACTGTTCTGAATGTCTTCGTAAGATGTTTATTTTAAAGTAACATGTATAGCTTCTAATGTTCAATATGGCGTTTGTGAAGCATCATGCAGTCATATTTGTATCTTTGTTCATCTGTTGATATATTGCATATTACATGTAGTTTTAATCTATGCTGTAATGATTATTGTTCCAAGTTTCTTTTATGTTTTGAAAGTGTTAAGCCTTAAGTGTTTTCAATGTAACTATAAGCCTTCTTTCTGATGCTGGGTTCGTGAGCTATTCTGTTTGTTTGAGACCAAAAATGGCGGCTTCCAAAAGCGCCAAGGCGATAAATGAGTTTGAAACGTTGTTCGATTACTTCAGATGGAATTGATATGAGTCAGATTTCAAGTGGAAGACTAGATGTACCATTAATGATGACAACGAAAGCATTTTTGAAAATTGCAACCACTACCTCATTTGGAGGCTTCTACTGTACTCTGAAGTGAATAAATGTAATGAGCCTAGTAGCTCTTAGATCTTGGTTTTTATTTTCAGATACACAGGCTTGCCAGTCCAATTATCCATGGAAAGTTACTACGAAATTGTTATGTGTACAAGTGTTCATGTAAATAACTTGGCTTGCTTTGTAACCCAGTTCAAATACTTCTTTTTCAGCATATCCTTAAAAGTAACGGGACTTTGTTTGGGGGTGGTTGCTTAGTGGCCATTTGTAGGTATTACTGTGTGGAGAAAATTGGTCCTGTCACACTTCAAAGGTTTAGGAATTTTCCTACAAAATTGCAATTTTTCAAATGAACTGTGTGGACTATGGATAAGTGTACAAGTCATTCTACTTTAAGGCATGCATTATCAAAATACAGTTTGAGGTATGGGACTTTGCAGCAGATACTGGTATAAGGGTCTTTAATATAATATTGTTTGGTTGTGTTTTGGCATGCCTGAATTTCTCTTATTCATAGCCCAGGTTCCTTGAGGCTGTTGTAGATTCATTAATGTGTCATCTGTCTTCCCAATTGGCTGTACTCGTACGAAGTGATGTGAGATGTTACGTCCTAAAGTTTGTAGTTTCTGCAAACCTATTTTGTTCCAGATTATTGTATTAAGTCTTCAAAGGTTTTGCCTTTGCTTAAATTGTAAATTTTGAGCCTCTACTTCATATTCTGCCTACAGAGCTTCATTCATAGCGGTGATTAACCAGAGTCCTGAACTTGAGTAATTTGGATTCCCAGCAGAGGAGTAATTGTTTACATTTGTTAATGTGGGTAATTTTTACTTAGATTTAAGTACTGTATTGTTACTCTTGGGGGTGGATTGTTCATGAGTTTCTGTAAACTAACCTGCCTTCCTCTCCTTCAGGTGCCTCATCCTCATAAGGCAAGATGCAAGGTCGCTGACATCGGCCCGCTGACCCATGGTATTTATTCCTGGGTTACTTTCTTGTGGTCACAAAGTAAACTCATCAAGCATTTGGTTACTGGTCAAGTTTAGGGCCATTTGCTTTGTTTGATGGGCCACTACAGTACTTGACCATAATCATTTCTTTGTTTACTTACTTGGGAGTAATTTTTGTTAAAAGTTGTTCATTGTTAACCTGCTTTAATGCCATATTTTGTCACCCAAGCCTTCATTTTAAACTTACAGATTTTTCTCTTGCTCAAGATTTTTCCAGATGCCATTTGAACTTAGTGACAGTTCAGTTCAGTTTGCTGCAGTTGAAAGGGTGTACAGACTAAAGTACGATACAACTATTAATGTCAAGCATTTTCACTTTATGTGCAAAGTAATAACGCCAATGCTTGGAATTTAAGAGAGAGCCTGAAACTTTGACGTATTTGTTTTCTCTTTACAGGAAATTATTTGTTGGTGGCTTGAGTTGGGAAACAACTGATAGTAAGTTTCGTTTTTTGTTGAACTACGAAGTATCCTCAGCATAATTTAATGACGTATTGATTTGTTTAGCAATATGGACATGTGCCGTTATCCCTCCAGATGTTACCTCACCAGCTGTCACATCCCCACATAGAGTAGAATCTGGTTACAAAATTCTTTTGCTAAGCTCTTGACATATTTTAGTTTCATTTTGTGGTCCAGCCAAAATCCCAGATAAATATACAGGCTGTGTCTAAAATGCTTGGACGGACTTCAAGAGTGAGTTCTTCACCTCAGAACAAAAAAGTTCATAGAAGGTCATGTAGTTGTGAGTGGTTTGACAGGCCTAAAACTGTGTCAAAGAAGTGTTTTGAAAATCTTAGGATTAATGTCAATGTGATGGGCTGTACTTTGAAAACTAGATGTTTTTAGACATGCATTGACACTTTTTTTTTTACACTTCTTAATTTTGTCCAAGCATTTTCAATACATCCCATATAATTTTCTAGAGTTTGTGTGGCATGAGTAGGGTTTGCTGATAGAATGATGACTTTAGAAAGTAATTTTAATGCGGGCTAATAAAATATTTACCAGATATGCAAAGAATACAATGCATGCCAATATTTACTGCCTGCTAGGCGTGCTAGATGCCAATACATAGTGAACTTACTCAGGGAGGTTATCGTCCTCATGTAAGGGTGCATGGATATGCTAGGTGGTTTCCGTTGGAGAGCTTAGTCTTCTCAGGTGTCATGAATAGTGTGACCTTGCTTGAATGAGGCCAGCCATCCTATTTGCTTTATGATAAATCAGGAGAACCTGAGTCTACAAGACTGCAAAAACTGCAATTTTGCTGTATAAATTCCATTAAGTCTTTCAGCAGTATGTGAAGGAGTGTTTTGCTGTTATGTCCGCTGAACTGCTAGTGGGCCACAGTTTTGTGTTTCCTGTTCAGCATTACAATAAGTGCATTGAAAATAGTCACATCCTTGACACTGAATTGGTTTTGAAATTTTGGTACAAAACGGCTCTTCATTGATTGGCCTTTTCACAAAATCTACCAGAGGACACTTAACTCCAAAAACCCCCACAGAAGCAAACCAATCCAGAAAATTATCTTCATCCATCCACAATCTTTTTTGAGAGTGATAAGTGGACAAAAAAATCAGAAGCTTGCTTGAATGTTTTAGGTTATTGTATTTTGTAATAACTAATGGCTTAACTGTCATATCATTGTCCATAACCTAGTCTCATAATAGTACTAGCAGTATCCTCAGTAGCATTTTTTTATGCAGAAGTATCCGACTTTGAATCCCACCTTGAAGTTCAAAGTACATTAGCTGGCTATCAGGAAAACTTAGTTTCATTAATACACCTATCACACTATCAAGTTTGCTTTTGTAACCAAAATGGATCCTGAAATCTCAATTGTTTCAACACAAAAGCCACTTATGTGGCGCATCATAACTCCTGAAGTTTGGGTTCTGTAGGGTTTCTGCATTCATTGGTAGATTGGTTGCCACTGTAATAGCTAGCAGCAATATTCAGCTGTCTTTTACGAAGCTTGAAATCATTAGCAAACGTGTATTTTTCCTTCACGTTCACATATTCGAAGCAGCTGTTAAAACATTTCTTCCCTTTTCCTTTATACTGTGCCGTGCTACATTTTTAGAGGCCACATTTCACTGATATAAACAAGACTGCTGAACTAACATCACAGTGGCTGGCAACAAAAAACTTGCCATGTAATATCTGTAATGGCTCAGAACAATCTAAATGATCTGGAGTCTCCTAAAAATTTAACACCATGTTAAAGGCAAAAAGAAAAATATTGTGTTCACACTTTCTCAGAAAATTGAAATTATCAGGAAAGTAGATGTGCATTGCAGTGGCCTGCACAAAAAAGGCATTGTTAAAGCAAACTTGATGCTAATCAGAGTGCTGTAGATTGTGTAGTGTAATCTGCCTGGGAACATAATCTTCTAATATTCAGTTATTGATTGGTCATTCATTTTTCTACAAGCTGTTAAGCATAGAAGCCATGGCTTTGTGCATTCTGCCTGTAAGCCAGGATAGATTGGATCGAGATTACCATTTATGTTCAGGGTTTTGTGTGTGTGTGTGTGTATATACACATGCATTTTATAAGTGATGATCACTACTGTCAGTTCTGCTACTGATGCATTTGATGACACTGTAGGCTCTGAAGATCTTGTTTTTGTGACTGCTGAATGTTGGGTCCTCCCACATATTTCTGATTTCAATTATTTTTTGCTACTCTAGAGGAACTTAGAGAACATTTCCATGCATATGGCGAGATCGAGAGTATAAACGTGAAGACTGATCCCAATACAGGCAGGTCAAGAGGATTTGCTTTCATTGTTTTCTCACAAGCTGATTCTATTGATAAGGTATGTGCATTGGTTAAACTTTGTTATTGTAGTTGGGAGGGTCTTTAAGGTGACATAAGCTGAAAATTTGAAGTGTAGACTTAATGCGTGATCATGGTGTGTTCTTTTTTAGCAGTGGTGTATAATTTTCCTCACAGCACACATAATAGTTGATTCATGTGATTACAGGAATCTTGACCCAAAAATGAAGTTAAAATGGGATATATTTCACAGGTTGAATGTGGGATATATATATATATATATCCCCCGCAACTTGTAAGGAAAACTTATGCTTTGCAGCTTTAACATCAAAATTCCTGGTTGCAGTGTTGTGATTAAGCTTCTTTTTGCCTCCTATAATCTCATTTCACTGACTAAAAGGTGTGGTTTACCCCAGTAGGGCTATAAACTGTCCAATGAAGGAATTGGGTGGCAGGGTATAGTGGCAAAGGAAGTAAAGATGCAGGTTGTGTAGAGTGATGTTACAGCTACTGCAAAATTCTATACATATTCCTATACAGAATTTTTTGCTACCCCACTCAGAGCATTAAATATGTTGTGTGTCAAATTATTATACATGTATCATAGAAATATGTGCATGGTATTCGTACATATATGGGATAGCATAATCTATAGTGAGTAGGCTATGGGCTGGCTGTACACAGAATTTAATTGTTGCTACGACTAAAAGATTTTCCAAAGCCTTCATAACAGTTTTAGTGGATACCGGGCTTTTGATTCACTCAGTACTTAGGTGATTTCCTGCTAGGGGTAAGCAGGTGTGGCATTCAACATTATTTATGTAATGCAGTGTTAAAAATGAATGGAGCTAATACTGTCACTTCCCTTTTTGCCATCATGGTATGTGCAGGGTTTTCACATGTGATATATAGAACTAGAAATTGGCTGTTTCTGGAAAGGTTTGTCATAGTCTGTTTATACATGGCAGTTAAATACTTTGCATAATTTCACTTGCACCCACGTGACAGCCGCAACTCCTTGTAATATTTGTGTAAAATCGTGTCATTTTGTCATACAAGTAGATTGATCTATTGCGTTTCTAGTGGCTGTAACTTGCAGAACATTGTGTAAGCAAAGGATGCGTAAGTATGAGGATTATTCAGGAAGTAAGTACCATTTCACTGAAAAAAAATGAGCAAGGTTTCATATGAAATTTTATTGTTTTCAGATTCTACATTCTTCAAACTATTTTTCCACATATCCCCCCCCCCTTATCGGGGCACAAGTTTTTGTATACCCTCCTCATAGAATACGGCCACCTGCGATGTTAGCCACTACTGACAGTGTCATAGAGTAGTCTTGAAATCTGAGGAAAGTGCAGGGACAGATCAGAAATTATGAAACATCTGTCATCACGCACTCTTTTGTTGACCTTACGCACCAAATCATCATTCACCAAAGATGGCGCCCACTTTGTGCCTCATCGTGCACGTTCTCTCATCCTTCATTGTACATCCAAACACATTTCCTAACCATGCCATCACTCATCACATTGTAACCATACACTTGACAGATATTTATGAATCTCACTTGTAGCACATTTGTAGCGTTCAAAAAACGAATTACAGACCATATTTCAGTCTGCTGCCCCTTCGATTGTCGTCAACATGTTTAATGCATGGGAACAAACATAAACATAACACGAATTTCATGAAATGGCATCTGGCTTCTCAAATGATAGAGGAAGTCACTGCACATGCGCAGAGTGACAGTGTCGAGGATGCGCAGACAATACTTATTTTCTGAATAACCTACATACATGGAGCCGGCATGTTATAAAGGTATTTTTTAATGTTGGACTTTATTGCATTGTTTACGGGTCTGTAACTGTGACAAAAGAATCTGGAAAACTTCAGGATGTCATGCAGGAAATTGGCTAGGCCATAAATTATTTAATAATATCCAGTATAATTTTATTTACAACTCTTCAGAATTGCCATTAAAAGAACTTTTGTATCAGTGATTTTTTAAGTTTTTGCTTATTTTGTAGGTTTTATCTGCTGGAGATCATATTATTAATAACAAAAAGGTGGATCCAAAAAAAGCAAAGGCACGACATGGCAAGATATTTGTTGGCGGTTTGGCACCTGAGCTGTCTGATGATGACATAAAGAATTTCTTTGCACAGTACGGCACGGTACGTTGCTGTCACCTACATATATTGTTTTTATTGAGTTAAGATGATTTATTGAGCAATCATTGGAATTGAATGTTTAGATTTATATCGTGTTGTGATGAGGTATGTGGTTTTGAAGGTATGACATCTTGAATGAGGTCTATTCAGGCCCCAGTCATTTTGTTGATACCTGCTGCCTCCATACTCCTGGTAAAATTTAGTGTAGGTTGTGATTTTGGTATGTTGGTGGCCAAGTGAAATGGTCTTTGCTGCCAATCTCAGTTCCTCCTCGCTGCCCTTAAGATTATGTATCAGAGCATCTGCTTTGCTCTTAAAGGTGTGGGGTATGGCGTTACTGGAAATACAGAAATGTAAGCTCTGCACCAGTTTATGGTTCCATGTTTATCCTGTTGTATGGATGTCATCAGCCCATTTACTGTATGTTGTGAATGTTTTTTGCTTTACAGATTGTGGAAGTTGAAATGCCCTTCGATAAGACAAAGAACCAGAGGAAAGGGTTCTGCTTTATCACATTTGAATCTGAACAAGTTGTCCAGGAATTGCTCAAATCACCAAAGCAATCCATTAATGGCAAGGAGGTAATACATAATTTTCATTTCATTATGTTCGTGTTGATGGGTTGTTAGGCATGGTAGTGCCTTGAGATATGCAGCTTAACGTATCAAAATGTAATAAGAGGAATTTGAAATGTATGTGAAATTACCTGCAACATTTTTTAACCGAGGTTTTCTTACCACGTAACTTGAAAGTAACATGGTGCCCACGATGCACTTTACATTACCCATGGTAGAGGCATTTGAAATAAAATGACTTCTTTAACTTTTTATCATTGGAGGTGTATGAATTTGGTAAAAGTTTGCTAAGAGTGGCAACGCCATTGCCCAGGTTGTGAATTTAAAGTAAAGTTCACCCTAGAACAGGCCACAAAGGCCCCAAGCGGGAGTAGACGTATAGCTGTACTCTTTCATCAACCTTGGCGCTAGGTGAGGGTTGGGGGTGGGTGGTCAGTGCCACACCGTGGCCGCTTTAGCCCCAGGAAGGACCCAGTACCCATTGTATATGAGGCTGGGTGGGGCCTCAGCCGGTCTGGACAGGTGCGGAAAATCTCGCCCCCCACCAGGATTCGATCCCTGGACAGTCCCAGTCCCGTAGGGAGTCGCTATACAGACTACGCTGTCCTGGCTCCCAGGTTGTGAATTACATTCTTTAAATTTTTTTTCACATGCTTTTAAATGAATATATGGGTAAAATTATATGTACACTTAACTAATTTGCTCTGTGAATTGTGTTTCATGTTGCCCTTATGTAGACCAAGTTTTGCCAATGTTGTCTGCTCCATATAAAAGGTTGAACAGGCTTGCGTCTGCTCCATATAAAAGGTTGAACAGGCTTGCTTAGCTGTTTGGTGGCTTTGTCATTTAATTTGTATGAACTTGCACATACTTTCTTCAGTTCAAAGTCATCTTTCATATATATCACTAATATCAAGGTAGTATGTTTGCATTGAAACGATGTTACCTGCGAATTTGGATGACTGCAGAATGTTCAAATTATGCAGGTTTCATTCAGTTATTAAGTAAACTGGTTTGTCACCTACTTGTGTGCCTAAACTGAGATGTAAATATCTTTGTATTGTATTTATTGGAGAAAATAAATATGTTGCATTTTTATGACATGTTTGGGCCATGAAGTTCTATTCAAAATGGGTAACCAGCAACAACTAGTTTCAATAATGGAAGATAGTGTTAACACCCCCCATTAGTTAATTTTATTTGAAATGGTTTTTGAACTTGGATGTGTCTTTGATATGAAAATACATGTTGGCATCCATTGACACCAAGTTTGGGTTATTCGGAGTTGAGTTTGTTCCATTTCTTAGGGGGTATATTTTGATTTGACTAGTCTGCTTGGTGGGATCACATGGTTTACAGCCAAGGTCCGTGTTAAGTATACGTTCACATTGAGGTGATTTAAGCAAGACTTGTGCAAGGTTCAAATCGTAGTGGCATGGTCCGCTCTGGTAGATGTGATGCTAATAGGTTTTGTTACGATATAGAGCATCTGGAATTCCATACCACTCACTCTTAGTTGCAACATTGCACGGCAGGATTCACGTGCATAGGGATGACTGCTTATTTTCCAATGGAAAGTGTAGTTTAATGAGAAAAGGAAGTATTTATAGCAAAATAAAATGTGGGGCAGGTAGCCATGTTGGCCAAATATTTCCCATTACTTGTCTAGTACTATTATTTTATTCACAGTCTGTCATTGCTGTAACTGAAGATACGGGAAAGATGATTTTCTCTTCAGGTGTTCACAACATTCTTGCTTCTGACAGTTTTCACAAACCCATTTGCAGTTTTATTGCAGTGTATTTCATGCTTCAGTTTCTGTGGGAAGACTTGTTAAAGATAGTAATTTCTTTGAGTGATTTTGATGAATGGCCTGAATGAAGACATTCGGTTAATACGTTATTGCTGCATTAGTTTTATTTTGTGAGAAATGACTGTAAATGGTAGCGTATGTATTTTGTTTGAGCACATTTGGGAATTTTGAATACTACATGTCTCTCCACCTCTGTCATGAGATTAGTATTGAGGATGTAAGATAGAATACACTCTAATTTTTGTTAGTACTTATTTCCTTGTGACAGGCTTCCTCAGTTTTTGAAACTGCGAAAAATAGTATCAGTTCACGGTAAAAGTGAAGAGAAGTTACATTGCATGTGCTGTGAAACTTTGTTATGTTTTCACCTTGTTGCCTGCGTGTAATGGTCTTAATTGCCATGTGTCCTTGGAAAATGGTGGCATGATTGGCAGTAGTATTTTCAGTTCTTTTAATTGCCACCAGGTTGATGTTAAGAAAGCTACCCCGAAACCTGATGGAATTGGTGGATTAAGAGGAGGTCGAGGTGCAAGAGGTGGTCGTGGCAGAGGGAGAGGAGGTAGGGACTCGCGGGTGAAAGGTAAGGGGGAACAAGCTGGTGTAACTTGGAAAACCAAATGTTTTAAATTGTGCACATTTTCTTGTGTGTTTTTTTAAATTTTTCCACATTTTCTTGTAAAATGTTCAAATGAGCTTGTACTTGTTAAAATGTGTGTGATCGCAGTGATGACCACTTAGGACACCACTGATCTTTATGATTAGTCGTAAGCATCTGAGCGATACGGAACTTCTGTGATTGCATTTAGTATATGCATGTTGAGACTGCATTTTCTTTGTGCATTTGTTGTTCCCTCAGTACCACATCCTGTTTATTATTATTTTTATCCATTTTTATATGGTTTTATTGTTCAGTAATTATATTTTTTTGTTTTGGGGTTGTAATGGACTTTGTTTTCCCGCTCATTTACTAGGTTACGGAGGCCAAGGGTGGGGTAACCAGGGCGGATATGGTGGTTACGGCTATGACCAGGGAGGCTATGGAGGTACGCAATCTGAGGTCCTTGTTGCTAGTATGTTAGGCTTTAAATTAAAATTGATATTGATGCATCTGTTAGAAAAGTTGCTTAGCTGTAGCAGTGGATTGAGATTGTTTAACCGAGCAGTTATAAGAATGCAAGTCATTATTCAGGTGTTTTTGTTTACACTCAAAGAAAGAAACCTTTTAATGTTGGAGAAATAATTCTGATTGCATGTTGGGTCTGCTGCGGTGTTACAAAGAGATTAAGCTGGGAATCATTGAAGTGGATGATATGTGCAGTAACAGTGTATACAGTAAAGCCTTGTTAATTTGAATTGTTTGGGACTGGAAATTTGAGCTTTGATGTACAAGAATTCTGATCAGCCAAACATCGTCTCTCCAGTATCGTTGTTTACTTTGGTTTCATATTAGACTGCCATGAACACATTAAACATACATTATATTTCATTATTACAATCAGATGGGTACAAATATTCGAAGTACAAGTCGAAAACAGTCCATAAACTGCAAGATATTTTAGTCATAACAGCTGCAAATGGCGGGCTTGATATCACATGAGAAAGCAGTGAGTTTATTAGGTTCCACTGGTGCATCATATGGTTCTGCTTCATAGTTAGGCTGCTGCCATGACCGGTTGTTTTTGGCAGAAATTAGCTGGTGAGTAATCGACTGTTTTTGTTCTGGTGTGTAGGTGGTGCCAGAATATCTCTTGCCAGACACGGGTTTCAGTGTATTCCAAATCATTCATCTTCTGGTACTCGGAGGACAGTAATATAGGTTGCAATAAAAAAACTTTTCTAATTCATGGTGTTGAAAATTAAACCATATGTTACAAACCCAGTGACCAGTACATGCCTGGATTTGTATTTCGAGAACTGATTCACATTAACAAGGACATACTGTATCAGGACTCACAGGTTGCAGGAAGGACATCTAGATGTCAAGGTAGCAGTTAACTTTTAAATCAGGAACATTACTGGGGATGTTCAGATAACATTTCAGCAAAGTCTAGTACATTTTAAAATTGAATTTGGTGAATTTTAGTCATACTAATTACAAAACTATACTTATCCATGTAAGATTTAGAGCATGGAATTTTATTCCATTCTCGTATACGAGCTGGCCTCCCTTTGTTTAAAAGTGACATGGAATTTTGAGTGTTTTGGCATTGTTTCAAATTTATAGAAAATGTGGGGATCGCAGTATGTGGTGTGTGCGTAGAGAAATTAAATTGACCCTTCGTGCAATTGTAATTTTCATGTTTGTGTGTATTTGTAGTTACTCTTTTTTGTGTATTTTTTACTTATTTTTTTCCATTTGTGTTGGCACTGCTTTTTAGGTTACGGAGGATACGATTACTATGGCGGTGGGTATGGAAATTACGGAGGCTATGGTGGTTATGATTACAGTGGATATGGTGGATACGGAAACTATGGTAATTATTGTTGTTTCAAGTTTTGGTTTGTGGTGTACTATTGCTTACTCTTCTTGTCTTTATATTAGTAATTAGTGGTGTGATGTTTATTATATCTGTTGATATGAACTGTATGTCAATACAGGGAAGATCATGGTATGTGTATTTGTCAAGGGTTAGCGTACAAATTTCACTTGGCATGCAGATCTGCTGAGAACTATTAGCTTGTACCATTAATTTTGGTCACTTTGGGATTTTAGGAAGGTTAATTTTCTGTTATTTCACAACAATACAACCTGTTCATATTTCACCCAGATTGACTTACTGTACATCATAGCCCCAAACATAGTGAATCGTGAGATAGTAGAATGTGCATGCAGTGTGCCTTGCTGATAGGCTGGGACTACCCATTAAACCATAGGTAAATTCCACATGTTGATGGCTACCTTGTGGTCCATATCATACATGAACAAGTACTCATTGCTACAGTGATACAGTGCAGGCTTTTTGGTGTATGGTTTTGAAAGATGAAAATAATTTTTTTCGGAATGGAGGAGGGGAGGAGTATAACAAGCTCTCAGAAGTGTTAGTCTCCTGCTAGTTTGAAACATCCGAAAAAATGTCATTTTTTCTCGCTTCTATCTAAATATGTTATTTATGCTTTCCACTGATAGTGTTCTAGGTTGCCCTGTAATCATTTAGTTTATCTCATAATGAATTTGGAAAAATTGACTTCAGTTATCCACACTTATTCTTTAATTTCCTTTGTACTTAGTTGTGGTGCAGGAGTTCACAGCAATAACTTTCAGTAATGGATTTGAAGAGTATGATCTGTGACATGTATAGTGGGGGGCTGTGTTTGTGTGTGTGAAGTAGTTAAAATTTTGTAACAATCTTTCCGTAGGCCATCAATTCTGCCTGTGTTGTGAAGTCTGTATGTGCAGGGATTTGGTTTCTAGCAAAAAAAATGGCCTCCCACAGTCAGCACTAGTGACAGCAGTATAATATTAGAGATTTTATTTAATAAATGTTGGGTTTAGAAACTTGTTTCATCAGAGATCATTGTAATGGAGGTGGCACATTTTGTTGTGGGTTATCACTCGGCATTTTACAAGTGTTTTTGTGATGTGAAAGCTGTCAGTAGTTTGGCTGTCCGGAGTTGCATGATGCGCTTTTTGTCTTCACTACACCTTTACTGTCTTGTGTCTGGATGTGGTGCTAATTAGGCATGGGATAACCTTACTTTCAAATGCCATATTGTACATTGAGTGCAACTTAAAAATGTGCACCCCTATCATTTTTATCTTATGGTTGTACTTTTATATCGATGCTTGCGGTTGGCAGTGGTGAATCGTTAGGACATTTTATATTAGGTATCTGAAAGCCCTTTTTACAGTTCTTCATATGCACATTATTTCCGTGTCTTTTGTATTGGTTCACAGTATTCACATTTGAAATGCCATGCTTATTTCATACCCATGGTATATGTGTTAGCTAATTAAAAAAATGAACTTAATTTGTCAGATGCCAACTAGTGCAGGTGTCTTTTTACCACTCGGCTTTCTGTGATGTGTAATGTACATGAGAAATCTGTGTGATATGCCACTTAGTATAATTAATTTCCTATTAAAGTGTTGTTCATTCAGTGCTCAGGTCCAAGAGATGAGGCTCGTAATGTTTGTTTCCCTGATTTTGAAATGGACACTTATGCTGTGGTTCAGTGAAGCATCTGTCCCCATTTCCTTAACACAATTCAGGAATAGATGTTCCCTTGTGTTTATTTTTAAATCTCTGCTACATAGTATAGTACACTTGATTTGAAAATGCAAGACAGCACTTGGTTTGTTTCTTAAATTAAAAGTCACTTCATCTTGCTTCAGGGTTCTTATACGATTTCAACACACGTTCATGCTTGGCTTTTATAGTTCTTTGCAAGCCTATCACATTAAAAGTGATTACAGTTTCTTTTCCTTCTGTTACTGGTCTTGTTGGTTTGGTCATGCATATGGCTAAGGCTTTTGGAACTTCTGTTCTGATGTTCAGTTGGAGTCAGTCACCAGAGAATCTTATCCAGCGTACCAGTGGGTACATGACCTTGCAGTTCCCTCTTCCCAGTTTTTACTTATTTTACCCCATTAGACAAACAAATTAAATAATACGCACCATTATCGCGGAATTTTGAAGTGTACAAGAGGCACACTTCTGCTACCCAATTTCCAAGGCAGTACCACAGACTCGATGCTTATTCTGTACGTGTCATCTGGGGTAGTGACTACTAGATCATTGCTGCACTATGAATGCACTTCTCTTAATGATTTTGGCAGTGGCTTTTCAACTGCATACATAGTCCATGGATGAGAAACAACGGAGTTGACACTCCAGCGTGGTGATAGCACACATAACTGAAATCCCTTTAAGTACCGATTCATTGCACATGCAGCTGACTTTCGGTTGTGTAAATGGTCACACCCTTGTTCTGGGATCCCTGTGTGCATTTCTTGCCAGTAGCTTAATGTTGGTTGCCATTAGATAAACTGCATGCACAGTTGTCCAGTGTTAGATTTTATATGAATTGTCAAGAAAATACGGGTATAATATTTTAAATTACGGTAGTTACGGTAATGAGAGGCCTGTAATATAGCTTTGAATTGTGGGTTAACTGTATAATCGACTGTTGAAGAGTTAAAAAATCTTGCATTTAAACCCAGGGAATGTTGCATGCTTTGAACTGTATGTTATGGTATTTTGAATTACTGAGGTTGTACTGTACTGGGCTTCTGGAGCTGAGCATGTATACATGTTGGATATTGACATATTTTCTTCATAATGCAAAGGATCACTGTTCGCCAACCACAGACAGTTTTTCAGCATGTGTCAGTAATAGTTTATCGGTATTAAAAACGTATGTCACCGTTTGTATGTAGAATTTTACAAATTGTTTATCAGCTTGTGGACCATAATAAGGAACATGCTGCTCTCGGGGTCATGGTAGTCCAGCTGGAACTGACAAACCTCTCAGTTCGTAGAAATCTCGAGAAAGGCGTGACCCAGATTAAAGCAGGAGTTGCAAGAGCTGTCCATTTTTCTGCTCACATTCATGGCACCTCGTGAAGAGTTCAAAGTTTTTTTGAAAATTTTAGAAAACTTGAAAACACACCAGTCTTCTGCAGAAGGCATCTTGAGGGAATCAACATGGTGGATTTTTTCAGGTTGCAGTGATTTTATTCCTTTGTCACTATAACTTGTTTCAACCCAACCCACCCCAGTTAACACACCTGTACTAATTCTTTGGAAGTTTTAATATACTGTAATTATGTTGCGTTTTGTTCCCTTTTTAAATCTGCTTTTCACGTGAATTCCAGTGTTTCTGATGTGGGATATTAACTCAAAAGTATTGTGATGGTAAATGCTTACTGCACATCCCAACACAGTAGTAGGTGTTCGTAATTATGGTGGGGCTGATGAACTTCCTTCGTAGTACCTATTCATTTGTGGGGGGTGGGGGGTGAAACTGAAAAAGAGTAGTCTCTGTAGGCTGTATATTTGTCATTTCCAGTAGCTGTTTTAATTGCTTTGACAGTAGTCACTGGGGGGGGAGTATCCAGCTGACGGGCACAGTGATAAATTACACTTTGTGAAATGTACTGATACTTGAAGTATATAGATTTCAAGACTATATATCATTTGACATGGATTTTCCAAGAAGTTGAATTACGTCCATTTGCATATTTTATTTGTGAATATAAGCAAAATATGCATGTAATGTATGTGGGTATATATATATATACACACATACATATATGTACACACGTTTTCTTATTATGTAGTCTGGAAAATAGTGTCATGGGTAAGTTGAGTACTGTGTGTTTAATGCTGGGTGCTACAGATCACTGTTTTGTAATTTCATTACTTTTTGTTTCCCCCCTCCAGACTACGGAGGCTACGGCAATAATTATGATGGCGGATACAGTGGTGGAAGAGGTGGTGGCCGTGGGAAAGGTATAAATTTGTCAGAATTGCATTTTGTTCATTGTTGTGCATTTTTATAGTGTTTGATGTAACTGCCTGGATGGCGCTTGTATTTAATAAGGATTGGGTTAACATGTCACCTGTACATCCATTTATATTTGTTTCCTAGAGAATGCCTGCTTAAGCAGTCAAGTATATTTTGTGAAATTCGGTGTTGTATTTACATGCTAACCGGTGTTATGTAGCTGAGACTTAGCTTTGCTCTAGAACTTGAGCATGAATAATTGTGCTTTATGTTTGTGGGAATAATGGCTTGCTTATATTTGTTGCCTGCTTTCTTAAATGGATTGAGCTTAGTATAAATTCTGAAAATAAGGAACATGGGTATGCAAACTTGATTCTTCCTAGGTGGTTGGAGCCTGAGACCTAACACAGTCTAGAGGGTTCACACGTGATAGGCTTAGTTATTTTTATACACTTCCTTCAGCTTCTCACATACATCCTCCTTCATTTTTTAAAAACTCTTGAAAGTGGGTTTCAAATAATGCTTTTAAAATTGATCTGAGTGATGTTTTCTGTAGGGAAAGTAGTGCACCTTGCTGTGTGTAACATGCTCTTGGTTATCACTCTTCATTTCCAAGTTCTTTCTGTTCAACTACATGCACGGTATTCAAAATTTTGTTTTCCATCTAGTTGTGTAGGGCCTGTTTGATCGCTCTCAGTGCTACCAAAGCTTCCCCAGTTGTACATAGCCAGAGTTGCGGTCTGTTCGATCAGGCCGTGAACATTAGCTTCTCAACACTTGCATCTGTGTGTTTGTATATTTTTGTCCTTAGCCCACTGAATTATTGAAGTATTTATATGCTGTCCAAGTAACTGTCAAAGATAGTGATGTAGTTTTTTTAAGTTGCAGCCTGCTGAATTTGTCTGCACATGTAGATTATTTAATTTGACATTTTTTGAAGTGTGTATTAAGGAAGGGTGGGTCAAAGCTCACAGTTTGGGGTTTGAATGTTGCAGGCAGTGCAGGCGGTGGTTACAGTGGTAAGCAGAGGGGTGGGAGCCGCCAGACACAGAGACACCAGCCGTATTAAACTGAGTTCTGTGTCTTGTGTCACTCTTGTCTTTTGTCTTGGTAAGTAAGCCCAAATGCATTGTGCATGGTTTATTTTTTATTTTTTTTTTAAATTATGGTTTCAAAATTTCTAAATGTGTTTTGAGTTTCTGCATCCCTGGTCCCAATATTTTTGAATTTATACTAAGTTGTTAATGTGTTGGTGTTCTAACCCATTGTAGTATGTCTTGGCAGATGTGAACAGTCCATGTTTTGGTACTTTACAGTGGTCATAATTTGAGCATAAGTTACATATTGTGGTGTAATTGTACTTTATTGTTTTTTTCTTTGTTTTCAGCAGCAGATTAGTCCGCATGGTGTCTTTCTATTCATTTACCATGTCATCGTGTACATCATTCCATTAATTCAGATGTAAGAAGAATCACCAGATCCTTCAGTTGCAAAGTAAACTGTTAGTCTCGTGTGGCTGTATTAATGAAGGATGGAATGTGAAATCAGTGTGAAATTTAAAAGGACACGCCTTTTTTTATTATTATTATTGCTACTACTACTACTACTACAAAAGTTGTGTACATTGTGTTTATGTTAACTGCAGTCTCTAGGACAGTGGAAGGAGGCAGGAAGTCCGTGATATTCAAGTGCAAGTTGCGTACCTTCATTTTGTCTGTGTCCAAGCAGTAAAGTCAGAAATGACATGAAGTGAATATGGCAACTTGTATATTGGTTGTAACTTTGGTTACAGTTGCGCTTGTATTGCCACAGTTCATATTCATTTGAAAAATAAACATCGGAGTTTTAGTAATTCTGTGTCATTTTGTTGTGTATAAATACCGTGTTCGGTCTGACAAATACAAATTGATCATCATGCTTGTGACAGATCTTATGATTTCATGTAAATTACTTTTCTAAGAGATGTAGGTGTTTAATGGGGTGCGTGTGTTTGGGAAGAGATTTAATTCGGTTTATTGCTTTGAGATTATTTGCAGTGGTGATTTGTGGAACCAGTGAGCTGGGTGGAGTACCTTGTTCTTATGTGTCAGGATTTATTCCAGGTAACGTGAGTTACTGGCATGAATAATTTTGAGATGGCAGTTTGTTAAGTCAGAATTTTAAAACCAAATTCCATATGTCAGAGTACAATAATGCTCAGTTTTGCCAGCAATGGTTATTTAAAAAAAACTGCTCGTAGCACAAAAGTTTGACTCCGCACATAAATTTCACTTGTTCCACAGCTCCTTCCCAAACTAATATTATACAGCACAGCAGTGCCTAAGTATAAGAAGCTACACCAAGTAACAATTTTATCCTGTGTATTAATAGGTGTCATTGAAGTTGTGTGGAAAATGCCCCAAAAAATTCAAGGTACCATTGTTATAAATTGCACAAAAATGTTACAGGTCTAATTTGATGTAATAAAATTAGCACTAAAGAGAGGGAACTACAGAACAAAGCCACAAGAACAGTGAGATGTTGGGATGCTGATATGTCTGTGCATACTGGGCTGTGGTGTGACTTTCCTGCCCATTTGTGAAGTCATGTTGGGGGGGGGGGGGGGGGAGAACTTTTCCCGGACACACAGCCATTTTATGGGACAAAATTTTTTTCCAACTTGGGAAATTTGAAAAAAC
>Ga0123352_10004614_pt1 | contig 20336 bp, 11 predicted proteins | sample TergutLab28metaG_FD_89700 | JGI IMG/M metagenome (GOLD analysis project Ga0123352, IMG submission 89700) | Labiotermes labralis P1 segment gut microbial communities from Petit-Saut dam, French Guiana - Lab288 P1 | ecosystem: Host-associated > Arthropoda: Insects > Digestive system > Gut ...
CTCGAAACATGTAGAGAATGAATGACGACTACCCCTGAAAATAAAGGATAGTCCACAAGTGTCATCGTGTTGGTTATTTTTTGAAACAATTATAATGATGCACGGAACAATGAATGTAAAAAATACACCATACCATTAAGCATGTATTAAGAGGGCTATATGCAGTAATTAAGACACGACTAGCAACATCATGCCCTAACAGAACACATCAAAAGCAAATGTGTGGCCAATGACTGACCTTGTCTGTCCAACCCGATGGCAACGATCCTCAGCCTGTTTGTCATTATATGGATTGAAGTCTAAATCATGTATAATTACTGTATCGGCTGCTGTAAGGTTGATGCCCACTCCACCAGCTCGAGTTGATAAGAGGAATGTAAAAATTGACTCATCTGCATTGTAAGTGTCAATTAATTCCTGCCTGTAACACAAACCATACTGAAGAAATATGCCATACAACATTTTTATAACACTGTGATTTGGGGTTTCCACAGCATTGTTTCACAACACACTAAAATCTCAAATCACACATACATGGAGAGATTATTCTACATACTTTTCTTGGACTACCCTGAAGATGGAGGCAGCAAGCTCTCCCATAACTCAGATAACAAATTACCAACCAAGACAGTGTCATACTCCAGAAGATTTTTTAAAACTTCTGTGCCAAACAATGCACATGGTACATTCCAAGGGATCAGCCAATTATGGCCAATCTTGTGCAGCCCTGCTGGAATTTTTTCCTGACACCATCAACTGTGGGAATTATGGGCCTGTCCAAAAAATTAAATCTTGTGATTTATATTTTAATTTTAACCCTCTGGCACCAGGATTAAATTTTAGCATCAGCAGGATTACTGTCTGCCAATACTGTGCTTACCACAATATAAACCCACAAGTTTAACTAACAAGATAAGTTTTGTGTTTAGTTTTCATTGAATCACATTCTTTTCTCCACTCACTAACAGTTCTGAAAGCAGTGCTGAACAGTGTACAACCATCACACCTAAACATGTAACAGTCTCAGAAGCAGTGAACAAACTAGTCTCATAATGAAGCCCTTCTGACCTCTGTAAGACAAACTTATTGCTAATAGAGAATGGACAAAAAGCTAATGCCAAAAAGACAACTAAGTACAGAGGTGTTCATTATCCATGGTTGATTTTGACCAGAAAGACACCAATTAAAGGGGATAATGGGGGCCACAATGGTGTGCATGGCACCTTTTAGAAATAAATATTAATGAAATATGTTTGTGACATTGCTCATGGGCCCAACTCATCATGTCCACCACAGAGACAAATATTTTAAAATAACCAAAAAAACTGTTTCTATAGGCTTTTTCTCCATTTTCAGTCACAAGTGGATGCCAAATATTTGACTCTTCTTTTTTCTAAATATCAACATGTCAAACAGCAATATATTACTGAAACATAAATGTTGCACACATTGAGATATTTATTTTAAAAAATTACAAACAAAAAATAATTTGTTAAAAAATGTGTTTGAAGGAGATGTTTTGAAAATAATGACCTGCAGTTGCCAATGAACGGGGTCCACTCAGCCTCATGAGCCTCGTGAGGTCAATTGAGGAGCTACTTGAATGAAAAAAGTAGCAGCTCCAGGTCTAGAAAACAGAGATTAACAGCTGTGGGGACCCGTTGTGCTGACCACGTGACACCCCTCTATCCGCAAAAGTTGGCACTAACTTCGTCGACCGGAGGCGGCCGCTCTGTCGGTATAGTTCGCGTGCGGACTAAGGCCACGGAGTTTAGTTTAGTTGCCAATGACAGCTTATAAATAACTGATATAAATAATGATCTGTCATAGACAAACACATATATAATTTTACACATTGTCTACTATTTTATTTATTTTATGAACACTGTGCACGGTTCTGTTGTTGTTTTTGGTGCTATACCACCACCACCAGCACCACTACCGCCACCACCACCACCACCACTACCTTTATGCAGGGTATTTACAATTATATAACTGAAACAAACAGTGTTTCTAGGGTATGTAGTGTTGCGGCTGTTCTGTATTTATTTCACCCATGAAATACATTTTATACTTTTACATTAGCACTTTCCACAGTATGTTTGCAGTGCCCAATATGGCTGATTTTTGGTACTAGACGCCTAACATCAACTATAGTTGACATACCGCACCGCTAACCTCCAAAGTTGCATTTATATATATTTATTCAACAAATATAGGTACCAAATATTTTAAACATGGTGTATACTCTTCATTTTTTTCTCTTCAAAATGCAGTTTGTTTCATAATTCTAACGTATTTGGTTCCTGTATTATTCACATTTTATATACACAGTGTGCTGAAATTTAAAAAATAATTCCGGCGCCAAAAGGTTAATTTCACGCTTTCCTGGTATGTTGCTCAGGTATTGTCTGAGTGATTTTGAAATGGTCCCAGTTGCCTCTGTTATTACTGGTATCACTTGCTTTCACATTCTACATGCACTGAATTTCTATTATAAGGTCTGCGTATTTTAAAACTTTCTCAGCTTCTCTCTTGATCACATTTCTATCACCAGATATTGCAAAATCTATTAATACATATGTACCTTTTTTATTATCATGGATTATGATGTCCGGTTTATTGTTAGGAATGGTTCTGCAGGTTTGCGCTTGTTGACTTGTTGCAACTGGTTTTGGTAAATGGTCATACAATGTTAATAGTTTATTATTATTATTATTATTATTATTATTATTATTCATTTTTATTCAGGACACTTACAACTATTCACCTGAAACTAATCATGTTCTAGGGTAGGTAGTGTTGCAGGTACTCTGTAGTTACAGTTTGTGGTACATGCAATGTTATTTCACAACCTGAATGTTTTGTACTTTCAAATTAGTACTTTCCAAATTTCGTGTGCAGTGCCCAAATATGGCTGTTTTCTGCAGTTCCTTGATTTTGTGCTTTTGTGGTATGTTGTTCAGCTATTTTCTGAATGATTTTGAGATGGTTCCAGTTGCCCCTGTTATTACTGGTATCACCTTTTGTTTTTACATTCCACATACACTGTATTTATATTGAAAGGTTTTGACATTTGATAATCGTCACAACTATTTCCTCAATTATATCTCTGTTTCCTGAAATTGCAACATCTATTGACATACATGTCCCTTTTTCATTATCACACATTCTGATGTATGGTTCATAGAAAGGGATGGTTCCGTTGGTTTGCACTTGTTGTTTCTGCAATATGGTTACCTTACCTTCATGACTTGTTTCTACTAATTTTGGTACAGAGTTCATTGTCAGTTTTATTCTTATTTATTAACAACAACGACGACGACGACAATGATGACATCAACGACGACGACAACAACAACAACAACAACAACAACCAATATTATAATGTAGTATGTAGACAATTTTCACATAATATTTCCATGGCCCCTGTATTCCTGGAAATGGACCATGGGGACTCAGGTAAGTGCTGCTTCACATTTTCATGTAGGTGAGATATGGAAGCTTGTAGTTTATTTATTATTTCATATACTGATATCAACAGCTGATGGCAGTAGGAAGATGACATATTACAGAGCATGACAAAAAATATTCCTGTATCTCAATAAGTGAATGACAAAACTTGGAAGAGACAAAAGGACAGCATAGTACTGGGCATCATGGTCACATATGTCTAAAATGCATCTCAGGTTTCTCAACACAGTACAGGCCCATTAGCCTACATTCTTAGGTTTATGAGATCACTGTGTTGTGTTGTGTTTGTATGTGTGTGTATGTGTGCGCGTGTGCCCAATTCCCATTAGACTTGTTACAAATGTTATGCTATTGGTGGACACTTTTTAATTTTCTAGAGTCAGTAATGGTAGGCCCACAAACTTGTGAGGTGAGGGTGATGTCAGTAGCACTTTATTGGGGATCATGAACTGAAGCATGGTAACAGACCTTGGAAAAACATGCAACTTTTATAACGGCAATTCTTTTGTTAAATAGAAAATAATAATAAAGAAGCCATGTAAAAAAAAATTCCAGTAGCTTTCTATCTGATGGTGGTAACAAATGAACCAGTTACATTAGGCCTATGAAATTTGGTACACAGATCATAACACACCGACACATTATGTATACAATATTGTTTGCAAGACAATTTTCAACATAAAAATATGAAACATTAAGCTTACAGTAAACAATTTAATGTATACAGAATGTGTACTTACATAACAAGTTCTTGACGATGATGACAACAACAACAACAACCTAACAGATACTGGAACAGAAGGCTATGCAATAGAAAAGTATGCTGTAACAGTTCTGCTCAGAACTCCTTGTCTTTATACTGAAACCCATTACCATAATTTAATGACATCTTCAAGCTCCACTTGACATACTGATCAAGAAGTGGAAAGGTAACACTGAGACGGATCTTAGAGTAACACAATGGGAGGACATGAGGTATTTTATCTGCAGAGAGTTAATTACTGGGAATTACCCATTTAAGAGCTTATTAAAGAGGAATATGGAGTGAGTGAGCAGGTCTGTTTAATGGTAGTGCTGTATACTGCTAACTAGGAAGTATCGAATTCAAATACTGGCAGGGTTACAAGCTGTCCTGACAAGTGTTTTGTGATATTCCTCAAATAAATGCCAAGACAGTATCAGTATCTTTAAACAGGCCATGACCACCCCTCCCAAATCCATTACTACCTTCCTACCTAATTCAACATCACTACTAATCTCTGCAGATCAAACAGCATTCTTAAATATTTTATGACTCAATTAACAACAACTAATCTCAAATAGTGAACCAAAGAATACTTTAAATGTATAAATTTCACGCTGAAATAATGGGATCAGAAACAAAAATAGGGGAGACAAAAACAAAAAAAAGATAGGATTTCACCTGCATTCAAATGAAATTCATTTTCTGAATGAATATTCCAATTGCTGTCAATGATTCGTTTACATATTTCATCATCACCTTTGTGCAGACAGACAGGTGATCAGATGACCAAGTTTTAATGTGCTAATGTTTATATTACACATGTGGAGCCATAAGTGTGAACTTTTCCATACTAACCTTAATGTGACAGGGGTGCTGCCATCAAGACGCAAGTAACGATGCCCTCTAATGTGTAGGTATTCTTGTAGTACATCCAACATGATAACAAACTGACTGAAGATGAGTACTCGATGACCTTCACATTTTAGTTTTGGCAGCATTTCATCCAGTTTCTGGAACTTTCCCGACTTGACCACTATCTCCTTAGGCAATTGGTAGCCAGACAGGCACTGTCACAACATTCATAATTAAAACAAATTCAGGAAATAGTAACACAAACCAGTACTGGAAAAAATACCATGCTGCTTAGTTGTGAAGCCTGAAGTGGTACCAGAAATTAAATCACTGCTGCAAAATATTCTATAAGCACATTTCAGTACAAGTATAAACACTTCAAGGTATACTAATCATGAAAAACAGTTGACAAGGATATTCTGCAGTACAACATAGTAAGACTGATTTTGCCGTAGAAGTACAGCTATTTGTTTAAAATATCCAACACACACTCTTCAGTCAGCTGCTGATAATGATGGCAACAGTTCTGCAGGTGATCACTAAACCTGTAATAATAAGGAAGTATATTATAAAAGCAGGATAGAACTTGTGTTAAAAAACTGGCAGTGAATACAAACAGATTGCATGGGTTGATTTTCAGTTTCTACAAACCTCATGATCTATTACATGTCAACAGCTGAATTCTAAGTGACCATTTTAAGAGTGCAAAGAATCAGAGCATAAGAAGCATTGTGGTTAAAGGCTCATTAGCACTGATGGCTGTTTGTAATAAGGAATTCTGTTTTCCAACTGGACCACATAGCAGTACAGAAGGTTCCTAATTTATTTTTCCCATTATAAATGAAATAACATTCAAAATAATGAAGATAAGATAATGTACTTCAAAGCTTCCAGTATAAAAGTGTTGTCCACTTGGCATCAAGTGCTGTGAACCAATGCTATACGCTGCAGTCCTGCTTCATGTGCAATGTATATAACTACAGCAGCAGTGCATAAGGTTCGTAAGGTTTTGCATAGGCAGCTATATGCATACACAGTATATATGGTGTAGGTCAATTACCCAGATGACCGGCCCAAATGTGCAGATTTTGCCTTTAAGATTCTAAAGCATGCTGATTAAGTCAACTATTTCACTAGTCAAACACGGTTTTCAGATGAAGCAACTTACCATGTGAGTGGGAAAAGTCAGTCAACATAATGTGCAAACTGGAGGGTCTGTAATTCCATGTGCAGGTTGTGCTCATATCTGTCATATCCAAAAGATTAATGTGTAGTGTGGATTAAAGTGTGACTGAATGAGGCATTACCATAGCAGAAACTGCAGCCTTTAATTATGCACCAAGAAGATGGTGCCCCATTGCATTGGAAATTGGATGTATGGGAATTCCTAAACCAGACCATCTCAGGTCACTGAATTAGAAGGGCCAAACCAATTCCACAGCTTCCATGATCACTTGATATTACTCCTTTGTGGTTACATGAGGACTAAAATGACCCAACACCTGTATGAGACACCGACATCCTATATGTTCCAGTTGCACACTCACTCAAAATGTGATAACAGATATGCTGGCACATGCACGAACACAACATCAGTACTGACTTGATGTGCTGCTTGCTAACCAAGGGGACACACAAAGAATTGTACCAATCAGTAACTTTATATATGGAGGCACAAAATGTGGCCGTACGTAATTTAAATTATTTCGCTGTTATTAAGTTTTCTTAACAGATGTGATAAATTGAGAACATCCTGGACACTGATATGCCACGTGAGTTAAGATGACATGTTACACTGTATTGCCAGTAAAGTTTGTTGCATGCCTCAGAAACAGTCATTCTAGAAGGCAAATGTGTATTACCTGGAGAAAACGCAAGAACATATATTAAAGACACAGACTACAAAGATGATTATGAATAATGTGATTGTGGATATTATTTTAGATATAACTATACCCATACAAGAAACATAAAATAACATAATATGCAACAAGTGCATGTGTGTGATTTGTAAAGGCCGGGAGATCATTATTTTGCAAAGATTTTAAATATATGAGGAATAAAAAGTGGGAGTGCTTCCAGAAAGAGTAAGCCTCAAAATGTGCTTTCGTTTCTCATAATTTCGTATTTAAACTGACACTCACTGAAATATTACTGCTGTTCCGCACAGATGCTGCATTAAATAAAACTGTGAACCATTGTTTTAAAGTCTCACAGACTTCAGTGATTTTGACATATTCTTGAACACAAAGACAACATATTTATACAAGTACAAAATTGTTCACCCATTTCCTTTTGTACACACATTACAGACACAACATGAACTGTCACAATATTTAGTTTTAGTTCAGTTTAGCTGTTTTAAATGTTGTAATTTCTGAAGTACATAATTGTCCAGAGATGCTTGCTTGGCACTTAAGACTGGAACTGTACATGTATATTTGTAGATCCCACAGTCCTATAACATATGCTCCTATAAATCAGAGGTGCCATGCAGAAAATGACTGTAGTGCTGAATAGTCTGCAGCCTTGACATGAGGGTGGCAGTTGAGTCACTGGTACTGGCATCATAGTCCTCTTCATCCATGATTGAGTCCATGAAATAACAAAGTTGAGCTACATCCCACTCTTTGCATGGGGCAATGGCATCATCAGCTCAGACACAAACTGTTGCTTGTGACACAACAAAATCTTCCGTACGTATTATTCCGTACTGTCACTTGTCGAACAGCGAACATCCCCTTATACTTGGTACATACTGTCACTGGTGAGACAGTGAGTCCACCATTATATTTTTCGTGCATACATTTAACTACTTTTCTACAATTTATCACCTGTCTTTTGGCTCTTTGAAGGTTGATGTGTTAGTGGCACACTTCATTTGCTTTGTGACAGTCAGACATTCAATTTAGGAATGCTAAATTTCCATGTCTCAGTGCAACTGCTGGTTTCTTATACATATTTAATGACCACTGTCAGTTATTTAAAGTTCAAGTCATAACTGCACCACATGCCTCTTGGTACCTGTAACAATGTTGGGTGTCTCTTACAAACACAGTCACTCTGTATTCTCCTGCACACAAGAGTGCTGGTCTTTCCTACAACAGTGTACCTTTCCTTGACCTTGCAACAGATGAGAGACACCACTACAATACAGTCATATTACCCACCATTCAAACTACCTACTGTGTACTACCAGTCATGTGGACACATTTATTCCAGCATGGTACTTTCTGAGTAAGTGCAGGATAACCCTCATTTGTTCATGTGTGAAAGCAAGAAAAAACCTACTCCTATATTTTGATGAATATAATAATTTTCGTCCCCAGTATTTGTTGTCTCAAACTCATGGTTATTTGGAAGACCCCTTGACAGTTACTGATCACAGTGCAGGTGAGACCCAAAGATGTTTAGACATGGTGATGAAGTAAACAATTCTAAACATTTCTAACAGGAACAAAACACTGGCAGTTCAGCCACAGCACTTATAAAACACAAATGCAATGGACATCTTACCTTGTGGACAGAACTAAGTTGATGAATTTGGTAGTCTGACATCATAGCTAAATCCTGAACAATATATTCAGGATTTTTTTCTTTGTAGGTGTGATCAGCAGCCAAACGCCTTGCCATATCTTGCAGCTGTTCATCAGTAAAGTAGTAACGTAACAGTACTGGGTGGTTTGCCATTTTTCGAAGCTGCATCATCATTGCAATGCCACTCAACTCGCCACTGCTGCCTGTAAGCTGCAATACCAGGACAACATAAGTGACTGGTTTAGTGTATGACAAACAGCCTGTTTAGTATGTTTATAGTTCAGCATGAATACGTTTGGCAAGACATTCAGTCTAATCACTGCCAATACCTGCTGTTTGAAATATTAATTTTTCTGGGATCTGCTGGTGAAATCTCAAGAATGAGAAGGAAGTTCAAGACACTTAAAAATGGTGGCCAATGTCATAATGTGCAAATACTGGTGGCCAAAAGGAATCAACTACCTGGCCTTACAAGGGTAAAGATTCATTTTTATATTATTCCCCCATCTATACCCAAGTCCTCCAAGTGGCCTCTTTCGCTGAAACTTCTATGCCACAAACCTGTGTGCACTTCTCCTCTCCCCTATACATGACAAATTTCCTGCCAACCTCACCCTTCTTGATTTGATCACTCAAGTAATAATCATAATATCATCCTCAGCAGCCTCATGATTTTGCAAAAGAGAATGAATTTTAAATGGGGTGATGTAAATACTAGGAAGGGAGGTGATTTGGCAGCCACTGTAGAGAAAGAAAGACAAATGACAAGTAAACATGTTGACCAATATGCTATGTCCTCCAGCAGGTGATAACTAGAGTGATGAGTGTGGAGATGATCTGAAACCAGCCACAGTACATGGTTACAACAGACACATGGCATATGCAGATGAATATGACTGCATGCATGACAAAGAAGCTATTTTTACACCCCTGGACTTTCCTATTCTGAAGAGTTTCATTCTACTTACCTAATGTGGTTAAAAATTCACACACTGATATTTCATACCGGAAATTGTCAGGGACCAAATACAGGAGGGGGGAGGCAATGCCACAGTGAAGACAACCTCTTCCACCAGTCAGCCAAACACACTTGGCTTACAAGACAGCAAACACTATCCCCTTGGATGAGTGTGGGGTGGGGGGTGGGGGTGGGGGTGGGGGAGAGAGGAGTTCAGTGTCACATATGTCCCACAAGAACAAAGAAACAGGAACATGTTCAAATGTCCACCCAGTGTGGGGTTTGTGTTAGCATGTGTTTCAAACTACACCACATCAACATGCATTTATGAAGTCTGCCTGGCACTGTACTGGAAAAAGTGGAACTTGCCAACATACATAACAATACCACTGTCATTACTGAATGGCAATACTGTGATGAAATAATGAGGCTAACAGGGTAGGCTTTTGCAGGAGTGTTGATGAGGTCAGCAGAGATGCACTTTAAGTGTCTTAATGTATGTGTCTTATTTTGAAATTCTGTGAAAAAACAAAATAAGAATGGCTGCTTAAACCTTCAATCAAAATTAAACCTCTGACAATCTTTAAGCCCTCAAAAAGTATTCCAGAAAGAATGGTGAACAACAGTTATGATGTGCAAGGTTTGAGGTTTTCACTGCAGTGTAACTGAAAATTGTGGTCTTATTTGACGTGATGCTACATCATCATCTTGGTGCACTGGACCCATAAGAATGAAGGACGCTCAGAAACATTCACCCAACAATGCGAGTGTTACGTCCTAGATAACAGTTCATATTCTTAGAAACATACAGGAATATTAAAAACATAACCACACAACAGGTCCATGTGTTCCTTTTCACCCAACACTGTAAATCTTCCAGCAATTAATCTCTGAAAGACAGGAGTATATAATAAAATTTTTGCATTTCAATGACAACTCACCAGTAAATGAATTAGAAGGGCCAGCCAAAGTTTCCAAAACTGAACCACAGACTTTAGTAGCTGTACCTGCTGAATCAGAATACTGTCACCTATGAGCCTTTGACTTTGTAGAAAGGTCATCTCCCTGAGAGCTGCCAAATTTGGCAGAAAACTGTATGGGCCATGCAAGTACAGCACAGGGTATGTCTGGTCCATCACTTACATAGGACAGGGAATGGTACTGCAGAAAAAACTTGTAAATGCAGAGACAAATAAAACTGCAGCAATAATAGTGAAAGTTATAGTTTATTCTACACTGTGATCTGGAAGGGTCACTTCTAGAATTCCCTACAGTCAGCACAATTTAAATTGTGTTGGTACCTTATGTGACAATATACAGGAGATGTAGCAATTCTGGCCTAGCATGACAATATGACAGTGTTGCTAGTGTTCACATACCACACAGATGGAATGTGTGTGTCAGCAGGGGTAGCAATATTACAAGGCAAGTTGTTTTTCGATATTACAAGATCCACATGGAAGGTGATAATCTAAAAGACAAAACAATGCAGTCATATCTGATGGAATAAAATAAATGTTAAAAACTGTTTACAAAGCTACTCAGTGTTGCAAATCATAATTTCATGGTGATTTACAAGTCTGCCCAATACCACAAAGTTGATGACAGGTCTAAAATTCAGGTTCCAGGTGATCAAGGGACAGAAAAAAGTGGACTGAGTGTGCCTTGTCCTGTCTGAGGCAATTTGTCCACTCAACTATCTCCTAAAAGACTCATCAAACACATATTCCTAAGAGGATCCCCATTACTGCGAAAAATGCAAAACCTCAGAGAAGTGTCTCATGTTCTAAACTACTTGTAAGAATGGAATCAATCTAATGATGCCCTGACTTTGAAACTGGTTTGTGTTTGGAGGGTATTTTAAAATTATCACACAAACCTTCACTTCTAATTTGCTTCCTGGAGTTTTCATATAACACAATAAGACTGATTATGAAAGTGCTGTAAAAATTTAATCTCTTTATTGTACACAGATCTAACGCTATATCAATTCAGAAAATATGCTGCAAAAAATTACAGTAATGTTTACAAATTAATACTGCTGACATCAAGAGTGCAATTTATAAATATCTGCACTGACGGGGTAAGGAATGTAAATCAATGGACACTGCATTACCTTTGAGCCATTAACATTTTAAAGACCTGCATTCACATACACAAACACGTGCAGGAAAACACTCCTAGAATTCTGTTTTCTATATTTAGGCATCAAGAAAGTTTACTGCATTTTTATGATGTGTGGTTTATTTAATGATTTTATCTCTTTTTGTTCAAATAATATATTTTTTAAAAACAATGTGCTAACATTTAGATACTCACCCTTGTAGGATAAGGTTAAAAGTTACACAAAGCCTGAAAAGGTAACTTAGAACCAGACTTTCCTTTCAGGTGATACATGTTTGCACACTGCACTTACATCTTTTCTGACAAAATTAAAAAAAAAATATATATAAAAGAAAGAAATAAGAAGGAAAAAGAACAAGCCATTCATGTAATATCCTGTATATACGCATACACAACAAACTGCTAATGTGTAAGCAACAAACAGCAATCTGTTTGCATGCAAATATGATAAATTGAAATAATAATATAACCACGACAGTTGTTACCACTGGTTATGTTAATTACCGCTTGTGAGCCCTGCTGTGAGAAGGTCTGAATGAGGTCATCATACTTCTCCCGCTGGGTAGGCTCGAGGGGACACAGCAGTGTGACATCTGTTTTTGTAGGCAGATCTTTTAGGACTTCACGTTTCAACCGTCGCAAAACAAAAGGTTTCATGATTCTCCGAGCTTGTGCTACTTGTTCTTGCTCAAATCGAGGCAACTCATCCTCTTTTGAGTTTTTTGTACCATCTCGCTGTAAGATGAAAAGACAATAATATAATAATAAGACAATAATTTAAACTTACCTCATTCCTTATAACAACTATGGAAAAGACAGGTTTCAAGATTCGTGTCTTCTGGGACGTGACTCTTTGTCAACTGGCATAAATTAGCAATATTTTGGAGGAGCTTGTTACTCCATTTGCTGGTATGAAGACTTGGGTACCTTTTTGCCAACTAGACATTAGACCTGAGAAGATTTGGATCTTCATCAACACCACTACTCTAAGAACCTCAAATCTTGCAAATGTTTCTCATTTTGGCTGTACAGGAACAGAAAATGTTACAAGTCCAAAATAATGCATTCTAACAACATTTTTCCTGGTAAGTGAATCTGAAACTTTAATTAATTACTACTCTGTCCATGGACATTTTTCTGAAGTAATTCCAACCACCTCTCATCTTCATAACCTAATTCCCTAAGACTGATCTTCATACAATCCTCCCATTTGCTCAGCTATCTTAATGGTTATTTCTGAGAGGTTCCTGCCAACATTTGTGTGTTCTCCTGTCACTCATGAACAAGAGGTGCTTTCCAGTGATGGTGGCTGGTGGAAAAATATAATAAGCAACCACAACCAGTGAAAAAGTGGTCGTCCATCACCTTAGAGGTTTAGCGAGAGGTTCTAAATTAAAAAGCCTAAATGCAGTTCTATATCTAGTGCACATAAAAAGCCAAATGGAAAGCAAGTTTATTACAAATTCCATCAGGTATTGTAGTAATGACTTCCCTAGCCTCTGTATACCTGGACAGACAAGATGTGAAAAGCCAGGGGGCAGAATCTGCTGTGTCAAAACATATGAAGATATCCAGAATACAAGCAGAAGAAACAGATAGTATAATATTGGGCTCAGAACTGATATTCTTCACATTCTCAGAGTCTAGGGGCCAGCACAGGTACAGATAAATATAAGTTCAAATATAATTGGGAATGAACCAAGACTGAAAGGTATCAATCCCACCACAGCATTGTACCTACACATCTAAAACTCTACATAACAAATCAAAGGAAGTAACTTTATCACTGTAAGTTTATTAAAACTATAATGACTACCCATCATTCAAGACAAGGAGTCCATAAAAGCTAAAGTCATAAAAAACAATTGGTAAAAACAATGATGAGTAACAGAAGATAAAGAAGAGTGGACAAAGAAACAAGGGCAGTAATTATGGGAAGCCAAATATAAATTGCATTAATTGGAAAAAATGAAATAGAAATAAGAAAACTTTTTTGTAGAGATGGAAAAAACTGCCAGAAAGTTTGGACTAAAGATAAACCAAGAAAAGACAAGATATATGATAGTGGAAAGGAAAAACAGTTTAAAGAAAAATAAAACAAGACATTTGAAAATAATAAATTGCAAATTTGAAAGAGTGGAAAATTTTAAATATTTAGGAGTTATACTTAATGAAGATAATGATAACCAAACAGACTTGCAAGGAAGAATAAAAAATGCTAACAAAACATATTTTAGGCCATAAACTTTCTTTAAAATAAAAACATATCAAAGAAACTAAAATTAACACCAAAGAACACAACAATAGACAAAACGTTAACAGGTGCATCAGAAACTTGGACACTAACAAAGGCAGATAGAAATCAATTGAACATTTTTGACAGGAAAGTGTATAGAAGAATTTTAGGCCCAGTATATGACAATGAAATAGAAAATTGGAGGATATTAGCCAATAAAGAAATTCATGCAAGTGTTAAAAAACCTACTACAATAGAGACAATAAGGTTAAATAGATTACATTGGTTTGAGCATGTACAGAGAATGGAAGAAAATAGAATTCCCAAAAGAGTATTATATATGAATTTGGGAACAACAAGATTGAGAGGTAGACCAAGAATTAGATGGCACGATGAGGTGAGAGTGGATGGAAGAACAGTTGGTAGAGAAGGGTGGCAGGAAAAAGTACATAACAGAGAGGAATGGATGAATAAAATATAAATTGCAGGGACCTTGTCATAAACCAATAGACTTTAATGGAAACATCCATGCATGATGATGATAATCATCATTTTCATAATACCAACCCCACCAAAGTAGTGTTGACTTACTGGACATTTTGAAAACAGGCTCTTCAGGATATCCTTCTTGCCCTCGAACATGTGTGGCATGACAAATATCAGTAGTGACATCAGTTCTATGAGGTTGTTCTGCAGTGGTGTGCCTGTCAGCAGAATACGATGTTCAGCCTGAGTGCAAAAAAATGTATCGCATACTACACATTACCATTATCTTACAAGCACACACAACATTCAAATCAGCGTAAGTCTCAAGATATGAGAATCTAGTCATTAGACAAAAGTCATACAGCCATGAGATGAGCAGCTCAATGACAACATCAGTGCTGCATATCTGATCTCAGGGATCATATTAGACCAGTTCTGTACTTCTCCTTATCTTCCTCTGTTCTGCGGCTAACATGCATTACTTGCGACTTGACATTCCCCACTTCTGGTCCAGGGAGAAAGAATAAAATTTTGTGATGTGCTAGACAGTCCTGTGGAGAATAAGCTGAAGAGATGTATGATATATGTTAACTGCATTACTCAAACTGCCTTCTGTTTGGCTTCACATCCTGGACCCACTGCCAGGAAACCAACATAATCATGCTGACACCTTATATACCTTTGGGTTATGGTACTCTTCTCTACTCAACTGGTATGGTTGTCCATGGTTTGTTTGCCATCATGTCAAGAAATGCAATGAACTGAAGTTACACATCACGTGCTATAAGATTTCCTGGGTATATGTCACAGCCTGGTTTGTTGTAGTTACCACATTTCCTTAATACCCATTCATCCATCATGCTGTTACGAATACCGCTGATATTAATTTGGTTTCACTTGTGCCCCAGTATACCAAACATGCAAAGCAAAGGCTTGCTCACTCTGAACCCAAATTTCTCTTTAACATAAGTTATTGTGGGACCTTACTCGTTGTTCACTAAGATACCACTTGCTTTGCTCCCATTCCCTTCAAAGAACGACTGCCATGCTGTGGCTGTATGCAACAAACTACTGGGTCACCCACCATACAGCAGATGTTGATGCACAGTGACCAAGCTTGGCAATGCCAAGTCTAGCAATAAAGAATACTCTGAGAATCTTAATACTCATATACCAACAGTAGCCTGACTACAAACTATGCAAGACCCACATGTGAAATTAAATCTAGGAATTACATGGCAAAAGTGGCACTCAAAAAGAAGAAGACTCTTTTCACCAGCAACGTGCACTTAAATTTAAAGAAGGAACTAGTAGAATGCTACATTTGGAGCATACCTTTTTATGGTGCTGAAATTTGGAAACTTAAAAAGATAGATCAAATACAGCTTCAAAGTTTTGAAGAAGTATTACAAAGGGTCAAGAAGAAAGGAACATTCTACATACAGTAAAAACAAAGGAAGGCTAACTAGAGCGGTCACATCCTGCATAGGAACTACCTTCTAAAACACATTATTGAAGGAAAGATAGAAGAGATGGGAAGGAGGTGCAGAAGACTTACATAGCTATTGGCTGACCTTAAGCAAGAGAAAAGACACTGGAACTTGAAAGAAGAAGCACTAGATTGCACTCTATGGGGAACTTGCTTTGAAAGAATCTCGAACGGAGATTAGCAGATGGTTCTTAACTTCAGACGATAAGAGATGTGATATTCAGGATGACGATTACATAACAGGAAGCTGGGGTTATACAAGGTGATTGAAAAGTCATGCAACCAGAAGCTTGATATTTAGTAATAGCTAGGAATGAGTGTGACAAAGTTGAAATGGGGATATATATGTTAGTATGACTGCTGAAGCTGTGAAAGAGCAAGCACAGGTCACAAGACCTGACACCATCTCAACAGTGGCTTTAAAACTGTGTGTCTACAGACATGTCTTTCTCACAAATGCCTCCACAATCTCTGGATATCTCATCTCCAAACTTTTTTTTGGGGGGGGGGGGTTATTTTAACCCTTTAACACCAAATTAAATCCCCCCGTGCAATGGCTGCCTGCCGAGATTTTTAACTGGGGATTTTAATTTTTAAAGTTTACTCTCAGAAAAAAAAAAGGCATATCTCATAGGCTTTTCCTTCAAATTCAAGGAAATAAAATTTTGAACTCTTTCATGAATTGGTTAATTCGGGAAAAATGTTCATCCATTTTTATAATAAATTTAGGCCTGAGAATGGCATGCATTATACAAAATGTGGTGTAAATAGTTCATTACTCACATAATTCTGGCTGCTGCAGAAGGTTTGTGGCACCTGGGATCACTGTTTTATCACAACACACAGTATTCACAAAGAGGGTAATTTACAAGTAAAATGGCTAAAGGTGAAGGTGAGAAAGTGTAAAATAAGAGAAAATTTAGGCAGCCTTACCAAGCCGAACTGAAATGTTTATCCAAGGAATTACTGGTAGCCAAGAAGAAGGCTTAGGAAACATATTTACGCTCGGTCTTACGAAACAAAGGTAGATGTTGGAAAGAGTTCTACAAGAATGTTAAACGATGTAGAGGAAATAGAGAAAGTATTCTGGTGATCAAGGACAAAAATGGCAAGCTCATAACAGATCCAATAAAAAAGGCCAACTCCCTAAACTCTTATTATATGTCCCTATTCAGTTGCGAACGTAATAATCCGCAAATTCAATCAACAGAATCAGTCACCATTAGTATTAACATTATAAGGAAGCAATTATCAGCAATCAGAAAAAAGAAATCCATCATACCAGATGGCACTCCTAGGGAAATTTTAAAGTTAGACAGGGAAGCCATGATTCCATACCTCGCAAGATTGCTGAATATTATGATGAATAATAATGCTATTCCAGGTGACTGGAAAAAAGCTATAGTGGTTTCCATTTACAAAGGGGGAGATCGATCAGTAGTCAGAAACCATAGACCGGTCAGCTTAATCTCAGTGGTTTGCAAACAAATGGAGCATATTATAGCAGGATACCTAAGAGAAGTCTGGAAAATGAGTGGGTGTTTATATGAGGGTAAGTATGGTTTTAGACAAAGGTGCTCATGCAAAAGTCAATTAGTTACAGTTTGTCAGGATATCGTTGATTCACTGGACGAGGGAGTTAGGACAGGCACAATAATAATAGATTTTTCAAAGGTATTCGATTGAGCTACACATGATAGGCTGCTAACGAAAATCGCAGCCAACGGAGTGGATTTGAGGGTAGTAGTATGGGTAAAGGAATTTCTCTTAGGATGTTCACAGAGAGTTAGATTAGACAGGTAATTATCTGAGGAAGTCAGAGTAACCTCAGGAGTGCTGAAAGGGAGTGTATTAGGTCCTCTACTGTTTCTCGCTTATGTTAATGGTATTTGGAGAAACAATGAGTCTAATACATAGCTTTTTGCAGATGACTGTAGAATATACAGGAAAACAATGGATAGCAGTGACATCAATACGTTACAGATGGACCTAAACAGATTAGGGGAATGTGCGGTACAAAATGAAATGAAGATAAATCCTGGCCAAAGCAAAGCAGTAAGCTTTACAAAAGCTAGGGTGAACGAACGAATAAGGTATTATTTTGGGGATCAATTAGTCCCAGAGGCAAGTAGCTTTAAATATTTAGGAATAATTATACACAGCGATCTAAACTGGGCAGATCATGTCAATTACACACTACAAACGGCATGGAAAGCACCTCATTTCATAATATGTATGCTCAAAAAGGGAAATAATAATACAAAACATTAAGCTTATATGGCACTAGTGAGACCGATACTTGAGTATGGAGCGGTGTGTTGGGACCCATACAGAGAAGGTCTGGTAAGCGCTTTAAATCAGGTGTGAAAGAGACCAGCTAAATTTGCAAATAATATAAATGAGTCAGGTTGGAAAACTTTCGGAACCATCTTCAGGAAGTCTCATATTTAACTGTTCAATTTTCAGTACAACAACTGGCTGTAAACACTCTCCAAATGTATTGGTAAAATGCAGCCTTCTCACTGATGCACTATTTATCAAGATTTCACCAAGATCACTTGTAATGAATAATAGTTAAAATCCCATTGTCACATAACACTTCACTTTGATGTGGTGTTTTCACTGTGATGTGGCATGTCGGCCGACAGTTAAATGGTCATAAAGGATAAAACACATTCACAACTTTTATGTTGTTTATGTAGTAACATGTAACATGTTGAATGTAGCTTGGTTGTCAGTTGTTTAGCACCCAAAATCATAGAATATTCATCCACAGTTGGATGCCATGTGTTAAGAGGACAGACACTATTGTATGGTTGGCTTGTTCTGATGATGTCCTGTGTGATTTGATAGGGTGTGTCCTTTGTTTTTATGGATCTAGTTGAAATAAAGTTCTGAAGATGCCATTTTGTTACCTGGTATTTTGATAACTGAGTTTGTAATTCTTCACTGTTCTGCCATCACTCATCAATACATCGTACCTGTGGTGGCCAAGCATTTAACGGAATGAAATACACAGTACAAGCAGTGTACTTCTTACAAATGGTTACATTTGTACTCACATTAATTCTTGTAAGATTGTCATATCTCAGAGTGGCCATGTTTTTCAACATGTGCGCTTCATCCAGAACCACATACTGCATACGCAGAATCCTGAACATCTTTCGTTCTTCTGGAGAACTACTCACTATGCTGTACCTGCATCCAAAAGAAGGGTTACTATTATTCCCAGTTTAACAGGCTGTGGTGCAGCAATTCTTGGGTTGTAAACTTGATCATACATAGTTAATGTATACATTTTTATTTCCTCAGTGTTTTGGAAGGAGACATAATGTACAAGCTATCAGGTGACACAATATAGTAAATGCAGGTAAATTTAATACATTCAGTGCCAAAAATTAATGTTAATTTCACTTATTATGAGAGCCTTTAACATTCCCATAGTGATGTAAGTTGCCTTACTGCACCTCTCCTTATAACATGAATAGGATCTACAGTAGCTACATGTTGTCTTGGTGAAAGTTTGAGAATCCCACTTACATATGCCAATGGAGGCCAAATGTTGAGGAGTCTTACCAGGAGAGGAGAAAACAGAAACTGTGAATGAAAGTGATTCTGATACCAAATGTAGATTTTATACCAAAACTGAGTCTATCGGAATTATTATCAAATGACAATAAAGATGAGATGAATGGGGCATGTGTCATGTATGGGGGAGAGATGAGGTGCAGGTGCATTTTGCATTCCAAAACTGACTACCTGGAAAATAGTATAACACCTCATGTTATGCAGATTATCATTGACCAAAAAGCAACTTACAAAACAGTTGAATAATTAAGTCTTCCAGTATGTTATACCACATAACATAGTTGTTAACTGACATTTCAAGGGCAATAGCGCCTTCATGTTTTGGGTCAAGCGGTCAAAGCACATCCAAAAATCATACACAAAGCTTTGATGCAATCAATAGCAGCAATCCATAACAATTAGATACCTGAAGAGTACACAAAGCCAAACTGGAGCAGTACAAAAACATATTCAACACTCCAGTATTTTGTAAATTCGCAGCAAGAAACATACTTCAGATTTCTTCATTCGAACAGCACCACTGCAGATACCAACACTAACTGTCTACACATAACACAAGTTATGCTATATATGCGCATAAAAAAATACATGTCTACTACAGTAAAATGTCACTGTAACGAACGCCAGTATAACGAAATGTTCAGAATTGCGAAATTATTTTTAGGCCCTTTCCCTTTTCCCTATTTAATGTGTGTTAAAACATTTCATTTTAACGAATTTAGATCTTTCAGTATAACGAATTAAAATTTTGCCTTTTGCATATGTTTAACTTTATTTTTTCAAAATATAATTGCAATTCATCCTGTTTTATAACATAAATATTTTTACATTATTTTATTATTCAGAC
>Ga0123352_10004616_pt1 | contig 20332 bp, 18 predicted proteins | sample TergutLab28metaG_FD_89700 | JGI IMG/M metagenome (GOLD analysis project Ga0123352, IMG submission 89700) | Labiotermes labralis P1 segment gut microbial communities from Petit-Saut dam, French Guiana - Lab288 P1 | ecosystem: Host-associated > Arthropoda: Insects > Digestive system > Gut ...
TTTATGGCAGCAAACAACTTCCTTTTGCTTTCAAATGGTCCTACCAACAAATATAAAAAACTCACAGAGAAAACACTGTGAAAATGCAACTCAGTCATAGACAAACAAAAGATAAAATACCTAACCCAAAAGAAACCTTCACAACCAACACTAAAAAACACAACTGGAATTATATAAAACTAACATCCTGATCCAGCCCATACTTAATAATATGAAAGCCCCAACATACAAAATAGCAAAACATCTAGTAAGAATACTTAATAAACACTTCATACTCAACAATGACTACAATGTTTTTAACTCTACAAATTTAACCATTGACCTCACAGACTTAAAAATAAACAAAAACCACAAATTGATAACATGCAACATAAAAGACCTGTCAACATACTCATAGAAGAGACACTAACAATTAAAAAATTAAGGTTTTTGAAGAGTAATGATACCCAAACAACACAATAAACAATCACACTAATGAGACTAGTTCTTTCACAGAAATATTTCACATTTCAAAACAAGGTATATCAGCCATAAAAAGGTGTCTACATGGGATCACCAATCTCGAGTACAATAGCCGAAATATTCCTACATTATTTCGAAGACATACATATAGAGCAACTTCTTGACACAAAAAACACAATATTCTACACAACTACGGAGACAATATCTTAATTATATATGACACCAAAATAACACACCCTGACCTCATCAATACACAAATAAACCAAATACACACAAACTCAAAGCTCAATCCTACATACCAAACAACAGATGCAGAAGTTCCCTTGATCTACTTATAATATGAATGCTGTCTCACCTTGAAATTGACAAATTCCACAAACCAGCCACCACCAATATAACTATCAATTTCTTTTCAAATTGCCCTATAAAACATAAAATTACTGCTTCCAGATACCACATTACCAGAAAGCATCCCCCGCCCCCCATTAACACCAAAGAGGGAAAAAAAAAAGGACATTAATAGAACTAATTGCATGAAATAATAACTTCCCACAAAACCTTCTACATAAACTAAACCTTGAAATATGACACAAAAAAACCAACCAGGAACAAACCAATGAAGAAACAAAAACAAAACAAGGACAGCCTTCACATACTACAGCCCCAAAATAAGAAATATCACCAACTTATACAAAACACACAATTGTGGGAATATCCTTCAAGAACACCGACACCCTGCAGCAACTCACAAAGCTTAAAATAGACAGCCATATACAAGAACAGGACAGGAGTGGAATCTATGAACTTACCTGTCATTCATCGGACAGACAAACCGCAGCTTAAAACAAAGGTACCAAGAACACATCAGATACACAAAACACAATGAACCCCAAATGGCATAGGCATTGCACATCCTAAATAATAAGCATGAATATGGCCCTATCAACAACATCATGACCCTATTAAAACATATTTGATACAACCACACTATCATTACCATATGAGCAACTATACATCCAATCATTCCACCATCATAAACAGCTCTTTCCAGAACAACACATAGGCGAACATAACCCCATATATCAGCTAATCTACAACCTACACAATACGTCACGCCCCACCAGACTAACCGATCAATACTCCAACATCAACCCGACTAAAAACCAGTTCCACTCCGACCTTGCTAGCAGCCAGCCAATATAGCAACACGTACAATAATTCTACTATAACGTAAGAATCTATTACATTTTCTGAAATATGAGGCACTTTTTTAAAATAAGGTCCAGTCAGCCATTAAAAATAACACATAAGAGATAAAATTTATTTATCACAGGCAAAAGAGATCTACATATTTACCTTATTTTTTCACATAGTCCCCTCCGACCTCCACACATTTTTGGTATCGTGGCACCAGCTTCCTTATTCCAGTGTCAAAGAAGTCTGCCGCCAGCAGCTTGAACCATGTGGTAATGCCTGTCTTCAGTCTATCGTCATCTTCAAAGCTTTGGTATGCAAGCCATTTGTTTAAATGCATGAATAGGTGGTAGTTGCTTGGCGCGAGATCAGGGCTGTTGGGCGGGTGGTCAAAAACTTCCCAGTGAAATTGTTGCAACAGTTGAGCAATTCGAGCTGCGGTATGAGGTCGTGCATTGTCATGCAAAAGTACAATCCCACTGGACAGCATTCCACTTCTTTTGTTTTGAATGGCCCGTCTAAGTTTCCTCACAGTTTCACAATAAGCATCGGCATTAATTGTCAATCCACTTTCTAGAAAATCAATAAGCAAGATCCCCTTTCTGTCCCAGAAAACGGTGGCCATGATTTTTCTGACTGAAGATGCTTGCTTGAACTTCTTTGCTTTCAGGGATGATAAGTGGCGCCAATGCATTGACTGTCGCTTTGACTCGATGTTTGTGTAGGAAATCCACATCTCATCTCCAGTGACAATATGGTCAAAACACTGATCTCCTTCAATTTGATGGAGCTGCAAAAATTGATGAGCTGCAGCCAGGCGTTTCTGCTTGTGTTCGTCTGTTAACATTTTCGGCACCCATCTGGCACACGGTTTTTTGTAGCCTAGCTTCTCTGACACAATATTGTAAATCACTGATCTTGAAACTCATGGAAACTCGAGGGACATTTCGGAAATTGTAAAGCAACGATTTCCACGAATTGCTGTGTTCACTTTTTCTGCCAAATTGTCTGTGATGACACTAGGCCGACCGCTGCGCTCTTCGCCATGGACATTCATACGCCCTTCTTTAAACAAATGACACCAATGCCTAACCTTACTGTCGCTCATAACATTCAGCCCATAAACCTCACAAAGTTGCCCGTGAATTTCGGCAGCATTATTGTTTCTTGCTAACGAAAACCAAATCACAGCGTGAACTTCGAAGCTGGTGGGATTATTTATTGCAGCACGCACTGTGATTCAGTCTTTCTTGACATAAAACAAGAAGGATCGACCTGCGACAAAATGGCACACATTAGCTAATGAACACATGTATGATCCTGCGCATGTGCGTTCTCGCACCGTACAGGCGATTGGCGGCAATTTCAAACTGGACCTTACTTTAAAAACGTGCCTCATACTTTTTATTATTCAAAACATTTTAACATAATCTGAAATTTTACTGATAACATAACGGCATATTTTAATGACAATGTATATATATTTAAGTAATTCTACACAACTCCATTATTTTCAGTTTGACACATACCAATTGGTGTATATACAGACAAGTACCTCGTGATGATGAGCAGTAAACCTGTTCAAAATATGTACAGATTAATTATCAAAATAAATTGAGAGTAAGAGTGCATCCTGTTGGTTCTTATTGTGCAAATATATCAGGATGCACAGTCCACAAAACAATTACAGATTATAGCCTAAATAAGATATTAATTCCTCAACCACTTCACTCTCCTGTCTACCATTCCATGCTGAAGAAACAGAAAACTGGAGAAAACTTTGACACTTATGAACACAGCACTGTATATTCCGGATGGGAATCCTCAGATTTGTACTAAATGGGTATTGAAAGCTCAGTCCCCAGCAGATATTTGAAGGCATAAAACAGTGCATCTAATGCTGAGATAACAGCATAGTTTGTTTGTTTACTCTTACTCTGGGACTTTCTACTGTGTTTAATACATGCATTGTATTTTATGGCACTTTTTAATCCATTCTTCTTCACAAAATTTGTATAGGACACATCAATTAAATCTCTATATATAGAGTGATTCATTACTTGTAGATATTACTGCAGGAGATATTCCCTAGGTCTTTATGATTACAAAAGTAAATACCAATAAGGGTCCTATTCTCAATTGTTATGGAGTTTTGGGTGTTTTTTAAATGCTGTAAATGCCCTTCTGTGAACCGTGCATTGCAAGTTACACCACACAACCTTGAACCAGCTAGAATATTCAGCAGAAGCTGCAACTCGCAACTCACGTTGTTCACAACCAAGCCAAAGCAGGAGTTGCAGCTGGATGGGGCATTTTTTAAAATCTCTTTAAAGCACAGGTCAGTGTAAGATGAAGGTAATTTCATGAAGTAAGTTAAATTTATACTTTAAATTTATTAGGCATTATGTTTGTTTATTATTTTGTTCCATTTATTTTCAACAATCCTCTCTATTCTCAGTTTAAAGTGGCCACAACTCCATAACCGTCCCAACTAGACACACGTTTATGTGAACTTTCTTAATAACAAAGATCTAGGAAATCAGCTCCCGCATTAATGTCCATAAGTCACAGATCACCCTATGTACAAATGTTCATACCAATCATCAAATTTATCTCTCATGTGCCATATCACAAAGATTCAGCATGTTAAGGGTTCCTTATTTATACACAGGTTCAATTTCTTTAAATAAGTCCTCATATCATATACAATTACATTTGCCATGGTAAAAATTCATAAGACAAATATTCCTCCACAGACAAGAAGGTATGTTGCAATTAAATCAATTTCAGTTTCATTTAAAAAAAAAAACCTAAATTCTGTAGAGTCTTTACAGGACTTCATAAATTATTAGTTTTATCCCCATGTTATTTTCACTTAAAAAAAGAAAACATACAGACAATGAACAGCAGTCAAACATAAATGCTTACGTAGGTAGATCAAATATAAACTGACCTATGTCAGTTGCAACCAGCGAATGAGCCCGATTGGGTAATGACCTTGTGCGGCAGTGTGGTGGGAAGTGGGGACCCTCTTCACCTCGCCGTCAGACTCTCCCTTCTCCTCAGTTAGTTGAATTCAAGATGAGTGAGAGAGAGGTGCCAATTACTATTGCACAATGTGTTGTAATAAAGTTCCTAACCAATGAAAACATTGGGCCCAATGAAATTTGGTGTAGATTATGCGCACAACACGGGGAATCAACACTATCGAAGAAGCAAGTGAAATTCTTGTCATAAAGAGTTTCGTAGAGGAATAGATGCCATGCAAAACACAAGTCATCACCCCAGAGAATATCGCAGCGGTTCGTGACCTTATTGAAGGCGATTGTCAGCTTACTGTGGTTGAAATTTGTCAGGAGCTTGGTACGCGCATCAGCTATGGGAGCGAGCAGTCCATCATCAAAAACGGGCTGCTGTTTCGAAAAATTTCGGCCCGATGGGTACCCAGATTGTTGAGTGATCAACAAAAAACTGCTCTGTTCAAATTTCTAAAACAATGTTGGCGCGCTACGAAAAGGAAGGAGACACATTCATTCATCGCATAGTGACCTGCGATGAAACCTGGGTGCATCACTACACACCAAAGACAAAGAGGGCCAGTAAGCAGTGGTGAGGTTAGGATGAGGAATGTCCGGTAAAGGCAAAAACGAGGTTGTCAGCCGGCAAAGTGATGGCAACGGTTCTTTGGGACTTTAAAGGGGTCTTGCTCGTAGATTTCCTTAACGCTCACAGAACCATCAATGCGGCCTATTATTGCAACCTACTGGAGAAGGTTTGAGCAGCCTATCGATTGAAAAGGCAAGGTTTCGCCATTCGAGACGTGTTGCTGCTTCACGACAATGCCAGACCCCATTCCGCAGCCCTAATCCAAGAAAAATTGGCTCAGATGTGCTGGACTGCCCTAGAACACCCACTGTACAGTCCAGAACTCTACCCTTGCAACTACCACGTTTGGACCCTTTAAGGAAGCGCTAGGAGGGCAGTGTTTCAACAATGATGAGCAGGTCGAGAATTTCGTGCACAAGTGGCTACAGACGCATCCTCCTTCATTCTACGATGCAGGAATGAAAAAAACTCCCAATCCGCTGGCAAAAATGCATAGAGAAAGGTGGAAACTATGTAGAAAAGTGAGAATTTTTTTATTTTGTAAAATTATGTTTCAATAAAAAATTGAAAGCTGAGGTCAGTTTATATTTGATCTACCCTCATATTAATATAACAAACTGCTTTGTTTAGATCACAATAGCACAATTTGCACAAACACAGCAGTATTAAGACATGTTTACGGATGGAGGATCTCCATACAACCTGCCAACAAGAAGAGCAAGCACAAAGCACCCAAAAACACAAAACTGACATGCAGCCATTGAAGAAACCCCAGCAGAAGAGGACCAATCTACTCTGTACTCAAGTCATCCAATTCCTGTATCAGCATTACAAAGAATTTTTCATGGGAAAATAAATCCATACATTATAGACAACACAGAACAAGAATAGACAACATAAAACACAGGTTCTGTATGAACTATTACAAATTCCTAAAGTGTTTACACAAACAGGAGTTATGTAACAAGTCATATGATGCAAAAGGGAATTCTGATGTTGAAAAATAATATAATTATTATATATTTAACCCTGCTCAAGAACAGAATTCTGTGATGAATAGCTATGTGAGGTGGAGATTTCAACCCCTTTTTAACATATTTTAATAGTCTCACATTAATGCCTTTACAGGTTTTTCTTTTCTTTTCTTTTTTTCTTTTCTTTTTCTGTAGGCTGATGATGGCTTCACCAAAAGTCAAAATACACTTACAAAACAAAGTATTGCTTTTATTAATAAGCTGGCATGTTTTACTGCTTTCCATTGTCCATAGCCATGCTTGTTTATTGTAGTTTATTTAATGATGATGACACTGACTAAGATTACATAGAATTCAATGGTAGAATTAATGAATAATTTATCAGAAAGGATCTGAAAAGAAGCAGCCATGTTATGATTTGGGGTACTCTTTTGGTACTTGGCTCGAGGAGTTCAGAAAACCATAAAAACCTCAGTGGGGTAGTCAGTGTCATGGAAGAAATTCAAATTTGGCACCTTCTGAGTTTACCATAAGAATTAACAGTTGAACCAGCCTGTCACACTTCAGTAACAGTATCAATCCCAACATAGCTTATAAATACAGATATCTTAATACTGCTTCACTTGTGCAACTTATGTTAGCATGATCTAAACTTGGTTCTGCATAACATACAATAAACTGGAGACTCACATGCCAGTGCTCAGCAAAGTGTTCCATGAGGAGTGAGATCAGTGGTGACTCGCCAGGTAAACGAAATGTTTCCAGATACAGCCTCAAGGCCTCATCAATTCTCATGTCAGTGAAGTCAAAAGATCTGTGAAGAAATATTATAAACAGTTCCAGTTCTTGTGGAAGTTCATAATTAGGTACACTATACAACATTGTTTGTAATTCTGTGATGCACAAGAGTCACTATGTAAGTCATGGCAACTATTTTTTGTGGTCAAAATGGAGCAACACAAGAACAGGAATATATACATTTGAAAGCACGTAGCATGCACTTGTAAATGCTACCATCAGACATGTTGGAGGGAAGCAAACCATACATATTTTGAAACATGGTTTCATTGGTTTAGTGTCGCACACACAGTGCATATGGAACAGGCAAAACATTAACTACTGACACACACTCTAACAACCTTCAAAATATTCCCCTTGGTTGACTACAGTTTGCAGCCAATGATGGGGAAGGCAGCGAATAGCAGTGGCAATATCTCATACACTAATATGTGCCACCTCGCACCAAATTGCTGTTTACACATTACATACAGATACTGACAGAAGTTGTGATTTAAATCCCATGATTTTCATATGGGCCACAATCAAAGCCATTTTTTAACACTATCATTTATACATGTGCAGCAACTCTGACTGCACTCTTATCATCCCCAAGGTCACCTCAAGTTGCAGCAGGAGTTTAATCAATTTATTGCATTACTGTGCATTATAGGGTTCACCCTGTGGAATAGCATCACACACAAGAACACCTTGACATTGTATGTCAAAAATAATCATCAGCTGCATGGTTGACGTTTTTTAAACTTTCGTTTTTGTGGCGAATGTGGATTGTGTGCCATGATAAGTAGGCTCCTGTCACCATGGCATGGCATATCCTCAGGTTGCAGATGGAAGAGCAATCTTTATATGGAGGGTAGCCATGAATATATGGAATAAGCAGTCACGGACAGCCAACAAGGGGTGGTCCACCAGCTTGGGGGTTGGGCAAGGTGCTAACAACTCCTCAGCATAAAAACTGGCTGGTTTACAAAATAGATACATATACCTTGATCCCTTGGTACAAAATTGAGCAACGGAAAAGGGACATGAGATTTGGTATATGGAATGTAAGAAGCTTGTATAGGTCAGGATAACTTTTGACAGTAGCCATGGAATTAGCGATGTATAAATTAGATTTAGGACATTAGGTGGACAAAGGGGACACTGTCAGAGCAGGAGATTATTTTTTTTTATGGAAAAGGAATGAAAATCAATTGGGAACAGGAGTTTTTGTACAACACAGAATAATACCAGCAGTTAAGACAGGAGAGTATGTTAGTGACAGGATGTCATGTATAGTTCTGACAGGTCACTGGTGTAATATAATTGTCTTGAAACTGCATGTACCAAATGATGAGAAAAGTTATGATTCAAAAGACAATTTTTATGAGGCATAATAGCAGGTTTTATATCATTTTCCTAAGTACCACATGAAAATTCTGTTAGGAGATTTTAATGCAAAACTGTGGAGAGAGGACATCTATAAACCCACAGTTGGGAATGAGAGTCCACATCAGGACAGTAATGATAATGATGTCAGAATAGTGAATTTTGCCTTTCCAAAAAATTTAGCTGTTAAGAGCACATTGTTCCCACACCAAAATATTCATAAGTATATTTATGATCTTAATGATAGTGGTGTGAGAATAGTAAACTTTGCCACATCAAAAAATCTCGTTTTAAAGAGCACGATGTTACTGCACCAAAACAATCATAAGTACAACTGGAGCTCTCCTGATGGGAAGACTCACAACCAGATTGATCACATATTGTAAGACAGTAGATGGCATTCTAGTATACCCGATGTAAAATTTTTTGATGGAGCTGACTATGATACTGATCACTATCTGGTGGTTGCAAAAGTTAGGGAACGATTAGCAGTAAGTAAACAAGAAGCACAGAAGTTTGATGTGGGAACATTTAATCTCAGGAAGCTGAGTTAGATGCAGATTAGGAAACCGTATCAGATTTCAATTAAAGCAGGGGGTAAAACAATTCACTCTGAGATCCAAAAACTTATTAATTCTATTTGGAATAATGAAGAATTTCTTAAGGAGTGGAAACAGTCAAACACTGTACCTATTTATAGGAAGGGTGATAAAACAGACTGTAGTAATTATACAAGCATATCACTTGTGTCAACAACATACAAAATTTTATCCAACATCTTGCTGCCAAGGTCAACTCCATATGCAGAGGAAATTATTGTGAATCATCAATGTGGAATTTGACGCAACAGGAAAACTACTGATCATAAATTCTGCATTTGTCAAACACTTGAGAAAACATGGGAATACAATGAAGCAGTGCTTCAGCTATTTACAGGCTTCAAGAAAGCCTATGATTCAGTTAGGAGGGCCTTGTATAATATTATCATTGAGTTTGATTTTCCCATGAAACCAATAAGGCTAATAACAATGTGTCTGACTGACACCTATAGCAGAGTCTGTGTTAGCAAATATTTGTCTGACATGATTACTATAAGGAATGGTTTGAAACAAGGGGATGATTTATCATAATTGCTTTTCAACTCTGCTTTAGGGAATGCCATTAGAAGCATTCAGGCAAACAAGGATGGAATGCAATTAAATGGTACACATCAGCATTTGGTTTATACTGTATGATGTTAATGCACTGGGTGGAAGCATACATACTACAAAGAAAACACATTAGTTTTTGTAGTCCGTTGTACAGAGACTGGAAAAGAAGTAAGTGCTGATAAACGTACATAAATGTTTGTCTCGAGATCAGAATGCAGGATGAAGTCACAATATAAAAATCAATAATAATTCCTTTGAAAGAATGGAAGAGTTCAAATATTTGAAAACAATCTTACTGAATCAAATTCCATTCGGGAAGAAATTAAGTGCATATGGAAGTGAGGGAATCATTGTTATCATTTGGTGCAGATCTTTCGTCTTGAAGTTTGCCATCCAAAAATATAAAGATTAAGATACAAAGAACTATAATTTTGTCTGTTGTTTTGTATGGGTGTGAAACTTGGTTGCTCAGACTGAGGGAGGAATGTAGGCTAAGGATGCGTAAGAAAACAATGCTGAGGAGAATATTTGGGCCAAAGAGTGATGACATAACAAGAGAGTGAGGAAAACCACATAATGAGGAGCTTAATGATCTGTACTCCCCAACAAATATCATCTGTGTGATCAAATCCATAAGAATGAGATGGGCAGGACATGTAGCATGTATGGAGGAATGGAGAGGTGTTTACGGGGTTTTGGTGGAGAAATCTGAGGGAAGCAGACCACTAGGAAGAACCAGGTAGAGATGGAAGGATAATATTACGATGGACCTTGAGGAAGTGGGATAGGGGCAATGGACTGGATTGATTTGGCTAAGGACAGGGAGGGTGGCAGGCACTTTAAACGTGGTAATGAACCTTCAGGTTTCACAAAATGCAGGGAATTTCTTGACTAGCTGGGAACCTGTTAGCTTCTGAAGGACTCTGATCCATGGTGTAAGTAAGTAAGTATGTAAGTAAGTAAATAAGTAAGTAAGTAAGTAAGTCAGTCGGTCAGTCAGTGAGTAAGTGAGTGAGTGAGTGAGTGAGTAAGTACGTAGGTAGGTAGGTAGGTAGGTAGGTAGGTAGGTAGGTAGGTAGGTGGTTGGGTATGTATGTAGGTAGGTGGGTGGGTGGGTAGGTGGGTAGATAGGTAGGTGGGTGGGTGGGTGGGTAGGTAGGTAAGTAGATAACACCATCCAATGGACTGTCATCTGAGTTCCAAGTTCACAGACCCTTGTCCATTTCATAATACAATTATCCATTTTGACAAGCTGTTGTCCTATTCAGGACAAATTTGTTCCAGATTAATGTGACATATCACACAGTATGTACAATGTTGTGTCTCATTCAAATGCTGTTACACCCACTTGGCAGCAATCTTGTGTATTTTCAAGTCACTGGAAACAGTGCAGCTATGTAGACCCAGAAATCCCTACGCTCGGCTAGTGCCTTCACGGTCCAGTGCCTGTCTTCATCCATGTACTGTTTAATCATTGTCACTGACATGTCTATGTGGATGGACACTGCAGTGCATGTCTGCTGTGGACACTCTTCCAACTCTGAATGCTTTTACCCACCTTGCATCTGCTCAAGAGTAAGGCATGATCACCTCATGCTTCACATATGTGATCAGGCAATAAAGTTCGCGAATTCATTGCAGTAAAAGTGCTACGTACCTCACTGCTGAATACCACCATGGTCACCTTCAAAGTACTCCCCTTGGGAAGCTATGCACCGATGCCAGCACCTAGTCCATCTGTCAAAACAATTTTGGAACTGGTTTTGTGGAATGGCCTTCAGAGCTGCTGTTGTATTACTCCTGATGTCATAAATGTCATCAAAATGCCTTCCTTTCAAGATTTCCTTTATCATCGGGAACAGAAAAAAGTCACTAGGGGCTAGATCCGGTGAATAGGCAGGGTTTTCCAACACAGCTATTTGTTTAGTAGCTAAAATCTCCCTCACAGACAGTGCCATGTGGGCAGATGCATTGTCATGATGCAAGATCCATGAATTGTTGGTAAAAAGTTTGGGTCGTTTCCATATAATTTTTCATGCAGCATTTCCAGTACTTCCAAATAGTAAACTTGGTTGACTGTCCAGTTGGTACAAATTCATAATGAACAATCCCTCTAATATCAAAAAAAGTCAGCAACATTGTTTTGACTCTTGATTTGGACTAACAGAATTTTTGGTCATGGGGAATTGGCAATCTTCCATTGTGCACTTTGCCACTTCGTTTCAGGGTCGTATTGGTAGACCCATGTTTCATCACCTGTGATGACAGCCCAAAATGTCATCTTGCCTGTCCAAAAGGTCTTGGCAAATAGTGACTCTTCTTTGCTTTTGTTGTTCAGTGAGCTCCTTTGGGACCATTTATGCACACACCTTCCTCATGTCAAGATCTTCAGTTAAGATTTTCCTAACCGTTTCTCTGACAACATTCACTTGCTCTGCTAGGCTCCTGACAGTCAGCTCATGATTTTGATGCAAAATTTGACGAATTTTTGCAATGTTTTCTTCAGTTCTACTTGTTGCTGGCTGTCCTGATCTCTCTTCGTCAGTGACACTTTCTCTTCCCTCAGAAAAATGTTTCACCCACTTGTAAACTGCTGTTTTCTTCATAGCATTATCCCAGTAAACTTGCACTAACATCTATCTGATTTCATTTCCATTCTTTCCAAGTTTAAACTTCATCCGACGAACGCACCAGATCCTTTTAAATCGGCATCTTACAAACGCACCAAACCACTGGCCATTTAAATGCCCCGCACACTCATGTAGAGGCTTAGAATAATAGCCACACTCGTTTTCTCCACATTATATAGTGGTTTGTGGTCAGATTCACGCTCCAACCAATTTACTCAATAACGTACATATGCGCCTCATGAATACCAAATTTTTAGTCAGTCTGTACTATTCCAAAACAGCTGTATGTTTGCTTTTATGCTAAACAACTGACTCCTTTCATTTCCTTCTCACCATGCCACTCCATTCGAAGTGCATCAACGATGAATTCCAACCCGAAGCCTCATTCGCTCTGAAATGCGTTGCTGTTATAGGAATACTGTTTGTGACGGCATGCTTCATATAACAATTTGCTTGCTGTTTACTCTGCTCTGAACTAAAGAATTGCTTATCTGGCGACCGTTCCCTCTATAGTCGCAACAGAGATGCGCATTATGTTTGCGGTAACAGGATATATTACTGCTAAAAGGGACTAAGCACCAACTGTCTGTATATTATAAAATGCAAATATTATATTGATTCTCTATGTCAGTCTTCCATTTCAGTTCGGTTTCGGGTCCATTACAGAAGGATGGTTTGAAAAATGAAATAAACAGGACGCACAAACTCTCCCACACAAATAAATATAGGCAATTAATGGCTATATTGTGAGGTCATGATTTTCCCATCCCCTACTCGTCTACAGAACGTGAGAAACCACTCTCTGGCCATCTCCACTGGGATTATTATTCCAATTGCAGTTACATATATACGAATAAACAGACTTGTCTGTAAATAGTCAGCATAATATGGCATTTCACTGTGTTAAGTCTTGGCCCGACTGAATATTCTTTTGTCAGCAGTATGGGCTATGTAGATAAGGGAGATAGAATGGCAAATTCCTATTCTATCAACTGTCGCACATGGAAGTGGACAAAGAAAATCTTCTTCCATTTGTTTGACCTGTCTATTCTGAATAGCTACATCCATTTTTCCTCACTGGGGGTAAGAAAATTTCACATAGCGATTTTCGGAACATTCTACTGGGGAAATTACTGGCACACGCTGGACATGAACGGAATGTGCAAAGGCCAACAGGAAGACCACCTGCTGCTGTCGTTAGATTTGAAGAACATGGCTGGAGACATTGGCCTATTCTGTCTGCCATGTGAAGAAGATGTCGTGTGTGTGGGGGAAAAGGGTGTCATCAGAAATGTTTCAGTGATATGCGAAAGGTGTGATGTAGCTCTTTGTTGTGACACAAGATGCTTTGTGGACCACCACAACAAGGCAGATCCCTGAAACATTTCAGGCTGTTCAACCGGATCTCCTAACCTAAAACTGTGTCCTCAGCTGAAAATGTAAGGAAAAGAAATTTTAAATTTTAAAAATACGTTTTTTTAGGCAATAGAATTATATATATTTTTCGGAGAACCGCTGAAATATCTCTGTTTTAGTTATTCTTACCTTGACGGACTAAGGAAATATCATGTAGAAATTCTCGATTCCTCCGCGTGAAAGATACACTGGAAATTATGGCGAAAGTCGGTAGACTAGAACAGCATTCAACAAAAGGTTGGCCATTCTCGGTTCGTGACGACACAGCTAAAATGTCGCATGTGAACTACAATTGGTGTGAAGAAAAAAGTCGTTAGTGAAGTCTTGAGAAAGTATGGAGAGTGTGTGAAGTAAGATGATTTTTCTGACACTATCATGCCAAGGCATAACTCCACAAATCTTGAAGCAGAAATTTACTGTGCATACATCGGACCCAAAACAGAAATGTAAGTAAAATAAATTGAAAATTATAAAACATTTAAATTGACTTCCTGTATGTGGGCACTAAAGATTTCTACTTAATCTTTTTCTGAACTGAAATAGCTCTGAATTATTCGCAGGACAGTGCAGATTACTTCATTATCTCTGGTTCATTATATATAAACGCATATTGTCAAACACGCGCAAAGATTTATAGGGCCGTCGCAGAGAAAATTCGTGAGTTGAGCACGAAGACTGAATTAAAGGTCCATAGGATAAAAGTTAATAAGAAATTTAATGTTTGTTCGCTGCTCTAATTCAAGCTCCGACATTCTCGCGGTGGCACACCAAAACACACGCAGACTGTAACAGATGCCACTCAGAAAGAGACTGCCATAGATCAACATCAACAACAACAACAACAACACAGCTGTGAAACGCTGCTATGTCAACGTCATCACACCATACTAAGGCTTTTGTCCAGTGCTGCCATGGCAAGCACATGGTGGCGAGTTTGTGAACTTAATTGTCCGACCACGTAACTCTACATGCCACTCTCATGCATCTGTATCATGGAGAACTGCTATTTTCATATATGAACGCTGTTCCACTACAGAGTTCCACTTCAGGTGACTGACAATGCAAAAATGCTGGCATATGAAATACCTGTGTATTCCACTATACACCACAATCTGATGGTAACATTTACAAGCACGTGCCACATGTTTTGAAACATATATACTCCAAGTCTGGCACTGCCACATTTTTGGCCAAAAATGCAGTTCTCACCACCTGAGGAGTGAACAACGTGCACAAACACATACATCATATGACTGTAAAATGTGAAAAAGAAGTGAAGAACTAATATATACAACTTAAATAATATTATTGCGGATTAAATAAGCATGTGGATGCAACACTGATTAAGAATGAAACATACATACATTCTCCAGTTAGTACATGATACTGAACTACTTATTCCCAGTTGCAGATTAATAATATGTGATCCAAAGCTTTCTCTCTTTTAGTAAATATCTGGTTTACAAAATTACTGAAAAATTACAATGCTAATTAACAGAATCAATATTACAAATTACCTCCAAGGTACAGAGTGCTTCTTCAGAAGCTGATAGTTTACTCATGTGACCACGAAATTTCCCAGATTCATGGCACCTGAAGACATCACTGTGTTCATGAAAGTCATCCCCTGTACCTGAATGTGACCTAGCTGAATCCAGTCCACACATTCACACCATATTTCATCAGGTCCAAATGTTTAACAAATCATAAATAAATGTGCAACGCATGCAAAAGTCAATATAAAACTCTTCATATAGGGTGAAGTGTCAAACATATATGGAGGTAACTCACTTGACAAAACAGTCCAGCACCTGCAGGTTGCTCCTGTTACTAATGTATTCCCCAATCATCTTCTTGTCCAGACGTGGATTCTCCCGCAGAAAGTGTACCACTTCTTGTGGGTCCTGTGGTGTTGACAACAGATGGTGCTCCTGTAGGAACATAATACCCTTCTTGGGCTTCGAGTTGAACTGTTCTGATCCTGAGGCTAGAAGCTGAAACACACACATATTATTTATCACTTAACTCATGTTTATGTTTGTTTAGGTTGTTACAATGATTTATTTAAACTCTGCTATACTTCAATGGCTAAGACATGTTTGCATAGCAGCTACTCTCATGGCTGTGAAACAACACCTGATCGGTTTTGTATGTTCCATGTTCTGTGCATTAATGACTTATGTGACTGAACATGTTGGTGGTTCCTATGTAATGAATAAAATTACACTCACATATTCAAGTGGATTTGTTGGTCTTTTTAGAAATTTAAACACCCATCAGTTGAAATATTTACTTCTTGTGCAACACAACAAGTATACGAGGTTTCTTCAAATAGTATCCAGATTGGAATTGTTGTGGTTGTTCTCTGGGTGGGATGTGTTTGTAACCAGTCTTGACATAGTCGTACATGTCTTAGCAACTCATGACACAAGTTGCAAGTGGCTGCGTTTGCTCAGTTGGCTGTAGTAGGTCATGGAAGTAACATTTGCGTTTATGTCATAGCGATTTTTACGATGTGTGAAAGTACCGAACAACGCATTTGCATCAAGTTTTGTTTTAAAATTGGAAAAACCACAACAGAAACATATCAACTATTGCAGCAAGCATATGGTGAAGATGCAATGGGTCGTACACAAGTGTTTGACTGGTTCCATCGATTTAAAGAGTGTAGAACCTAGGCTGAAAGTGATCCCCCCTCCAGACGACCATCAACATTGAGAAACGAGGAAATGTTTGCTAAAGTTAGAACAATCGTTCGCAATAACAGGAGATTGACAGTACGAGAGATAGTGGATGACTGTGGGATCTCCGTGGGCTCATGCGACGCAATTTTAACTGACGATCTGCACATGAAACGTGTGTGCGCGAAGTTTGTGCTGCGTTTGATAACAGATGATCAACATGAGCAATGTCAGACCATCACCCATGATTTGTTTGAGCGTTCATGTGAAGATGTGCAGTTTCTTAAGAACATTGTGACAGGTGACGAGTCCTGGGTCTACGGGTACGACCCGGAGACAAAACAGCAATCATCACAGTGGAAGGGTCCCATGTCTCTGTGACCAAAGAAGGGGCGCCAGGTGTGAAGCAAAACAAAGGTCATGTTACTGGCGTTTTTTTATTCTGAGGGTATCATACATCATAAGTACACTCACGACAGGCAAACAATTAACAAGGAATTCTACGTGGAGGTCTTGCAATGTTTGCATGAATCAGTTCGCCGAAGAAGACCAGAAAAATGGCGGGATGGCGACTGAATCCTGCACCACGACAATGTGCCCGCACACACTTCACATCTTGTGCAGCAGTTTTTGGGCAAACACGGCACCGCTCAGTTGCAGCAGCCGCCATACTCACCAGATCTCACACCATGTGACTTTTTCCTATTCCCAAGGCTTAAGAAAGTTCTGAAAGGACACCGATTTGATGCAATGGAGGACTTCAAACGAAATTCAACAAAGACACTATTAGACATCCCAAAAGAGGAGTTCACAAAATGTTTCCAACAGTGGCAGAAACGTTGGGTGAAGTGTGTAGCTGCAGAAGGGAACTATGTTGAAGACAATTAGGGTTAAAACCCCATAAGCCTTATCTACTTCATGTACTGTGGTCAGTCTGGATACTTTTTGAACAAACCTTTTACACATTAGAAAGTGGTCTTCTGCACTATTACATCATGCAACTTGGTAGGTGGTTACACACATTATCAAAGTACACACTGCCTCCGTCTTCTATTTAAGACAGGGGTGATGAAGATGGAGGAAGCAGATTACAGCAGGTGCACCAATGAAGGTCCACAAATATTAGGTGCCACTATACGAAATTTTGTTGCCCAGGTGACCTCATGCCTAAAATTTGTGTACTCCTGCTCGAAAATGTTGAAAATCTCACCATCTACTAAAGTACATTGTGCCATAACCCAGAACACCACAAATTTAAATTTCACCACAGAAAAAACTTCAAATTTAATCTCAACACTTAACTTTCAAGGAATCTACACTCACTTTCTTCTTGTGTTTGATAGCCATTAGCTGCTCATGGGTTGGAATGTTCTCAGAGATGCACTGCCTTCCTGAAAGTGTAATGTTGCTGCTGCTAGGCAAAACCATTGTAACTCCAGCATCTGAATCAGCCTCTGATGAGGATGCCTTCAGTAAAAAGCCCTCTGAAATGCATTCAACTTAAATCAAGGTGAATGAAGTATGTTTCTCCAAAAAGCTGGTACCCACCCACAAGATCGCACAGTGTCATAAACCTAAAAACAATATAAATCTTTATCACTTCTAAACTTTCTAAACTGATTTAGGTACATTCAAATATAAAAATGCTACTTCTTTATGCTCTCATTGCAGCAATTCTCACTAGTTCCATCAAAAACATGCGTCGCCTGAAATTCAAATATCCCACATAAGTTATGGCCTATGTAATGCAACTATACAAAAAACACAAAATAACAGAAATAATAACAGGCATATCAACACTGAATCACCCATAAATTTTGAACTGAAAAATATAAAGCAAACATGATGACATTAGACTATACTATACTAACAATTGCATAAAATGGTTTTCAGGGTTACCAACTTTCAACTTAATCTTACCCTCCCCCACCACTCAACCATTATTCACACTTGGCTGACAAGTAATGACATTTCATTCCTTATCAGTGTACACAAATTACCACTACCACATTTTCCAGCAATATCCTGCTACCTGCACTACTCTCTTTGTAGACCTAACCATTACAGGAATATTGGCAGTCAGGATGAAAATTTCTAAACAAAGTATGCTGTAAAATGACCCAATGAGGTACAATGCATCCAATATAATTATGCATTGTTGAAACAGGAAATTTAAAAGGACCAGAAGAAATGCACATAATTTTAAGGATATCACACAGTAATGATGGACAGGCATTCATGTGTCCCTAAGAAAGTGAGCATATATCAAAAATGATATTCCCAAAAGAAAAAGTGGAATAGGAGAGGGTTAAAGGACAATCACACTGACAGCCTGTTCATATGTGGTATATACATACGTACTTATATTATTCATCATGTCAGTTTTTAGTTCCTTGATTGGGTGAGTCATCATGGCATTTGTAGACTGAACAAAAAAGAGACTAGTAGATAAAGGTAAATAAGCAAACAAACTGGGTGGTCTTAACTTTTATCTGCGGTATGAACGAAACTGTTGACACACAGTGATTGACACATTTTGCAGTGAGTGAACAGACTCCAAGTTTTGTTCTGTACCAGAACTTTCATACATGCTTGGCAGTGTCCTATTGTGCAACTTGCCAAAGGGCATAAAACCAAAAATGAGTGGGAAAAAGCTAAAAGTGAAGTAAACTGGTGAAGGGCATTATATAAAAAAGGCATAAAACAAATGGACATAAAACAAGGGCTACCAGTTGTAACTGTAATTCAGTGCAACAAAACAAAATTAAAAATCTGAACTTGATCTGGAAAGTTTTGTATCCAAAATTTATACAACATAAGAACAGCATATGTTCCTCAAAGTCTGACTTACCATAATTTGACCACTGCTATCCTAGGGAAATAATAATTTTATACTTCCTGTTGGCTAGATACCTGCCAGTCGTTGATCTTCTTGATGCTCATTGAGAATGCGACTGTGGCAGTGGGCTTCAATAGAGTCAATAATGGTCAGCAGAGCATCAAGTGACAGCAAATGAGTGTTGTACAAGCCAGATACGGGAAATGCATTCTGAAAAATATTGGAGTGATAAACTACATGATAAAACAAGCAGAATGGCAACTTCATTTGTTTAATTTGTGTTAACACTTTGCGTACAAATAATGTACAGAACTTACAGCCAGAATGAATGGCACAAGACATACTTCACACGCCTTCTTGACTTACATTTTAACAGAGACTTTCAATTCAAGAATAGCTTCAAACATAGCTAAAAGATGCTGTAATCTGCTCTGGTAATTATCTCTCCAATACATTTAACAAGAGAGCTGATGGCAACTTGAGATCAGATTGACAGCTAGGTGTGCTAAACTGTGAGAGCAGACAGTATTCAGACTGCAATGTGTATCATGTTATGAAACAGGGACTAATGAAAAGGTCTTTCAATGGAAACATTAAAACATTATCATGCATGTTAAAAATCCGAATTAATATCATCTGTTCATGCAAGAAAAAAATGTAATAAATTGCCAATAAAATTTACCTTACCTTTGACAACAATTTTGTCAAGTCTTCAAACAAATTCGGGCAGTACAGGTCACAGTCATAATTTAGGTAGAGTTCAGTGACAAAACCAGGAATTCTCCAAAGTTGCACCACCGAGTCTAGGGGAAGAAATAGGTTAAACATATCTGCAGTCCAGCTATACTATGTAATGAAAGATTTATGGGTAGTTTGCAGTATACACAAAACCAATCAAACTAGGTCTCTTATGAAATTTACTCAGTAGCTTGTCTTTAATATTGATTTATATTACAGTGATACCTTATGACAATTTTGGAAAAATTCAACAAAATGGGAAAAGTTCAAAAGAGTAACCTGTAAAGATTATTTTGTAATTCTGTACTCAAATTGACATTCACTTTACCAGAATATTATTATATACAGGGTATCCCAGGAGGAATGTGCCAGACTTCGGGAGAGTGTTCCTTATGTTAAAGTATACCGATATAACCCAAAACACCTATACCCAAAGTTGAACGGTTACGGAGATAATGGCCAGAGAAGTTTGAAA
>Ga0123352_10004617_pt1 | contig 20332 bp, 11 predicted proteins | sample TergutLab28metaG_FD_89700 | JGI IMG/M metagenome (GOLD analysis project Ga0123352, IMG submission 89700) | Labiotermes labralis P1 segment gut microbial communities from Petit-Saut dam, French Guiana - Lab288 P1 | ecosystem: Host-associated > Arthropoda: Insects > Digestive system > Gut ...
GGTCTAGTGGTCAGAGTTTCTGGCTACAGATACAGAGGTCCCGGGTTCGATCCCCGGCGCTACCAGATTTTCTGAGTAGTAGTGGGTCTGGAACGGGGTCCACTCAGTCTCGTGAGGTCAATTCAGGAGCTACTTGAATGAAAAAAGTAGCGGCTCCCGGTCTAGAAAACAGAGATTAACGGCTGTGGGGACCCGTTGCGCTGAACACGTGACACCCCTCTATCCGCAAAAGTTGGCACTAACTTGGCCGACCGGCGGCGGCCGCTCTGTCGGTATAGTTCGCGTGCGGACTAAGGCCACGGAGTTTAGTTTAGTTTTTGTTTCTTCTGTGTAATTATCACAATGAGCAATTTCTCTACACAACATTGAGAGATTTTTTGTAATGGAAGCAAATTGTATTATTTGTAAGGTACAAACTTATCGTTTATATGTAATGCAGATCCGTTACAGTCTTCAGACTTATATTCTTTCTGTATTACCACTCCACCGGAGCTCCATACTCATTTTCATCCTTACACAGCTTTATCAAAAGGACAACAGTGCACAGCATAAGACCCTTCAGACAAAGAAATGCCATGTTTTATGTTGGAAAGCTTTGGAAATAAAGAAGAACTGTAAGTTTTCAAATGGTAAATTAACATTCACCTGGACAAAAGGAAAACTTAAGAGACTGACCTAAGTAACAAGAATTAATTCAATATACTGACAAACATATGCACATAATACAGCGGTGTTGCTAAGTCCTTAGCCATTAGTCAATGCTGCCGCGAGACCTGGTTGGACGGACAACTTTCTGAATTTTTTTTTTTTGAGTGGCTTGCAAAAGTTAGAGCAACGGGCTAGGAAGGGTATTGAGCTTCGTGGGGAGTATGTTGAATAAATCCCGAGTTTAGTCTCTTGTTTCCTTCCTGGTTGCGCTAAGGACTTATAAGCACCCCGGTAACATACAATAAACTACAAAACACAATTCATGATAAGTATCACCCCTACATGTTTCGGCACCAGAATGCCATCTTCAAGGAGTCTAGGAACACAAAAGTCCGACACACCACTTAAGGTATCAAGCGCCATGTCATCTTTAAAATAATAGAGTGATACATTCCAGAATACATAAAGTTGTTAACTATTAGAACACATTGCTGTGACACCAAAAACGTATAACAGTGAGCCTCTGGAATGTACCAAACTGTATGGTGTGAATAACATTAAAATGTTTTAAATTAATACTTAATAATCTTCGTAGTTGCACCGTGCAAGTTGATAATATTAGTTCTTTTTTGTCCAAATAATACACATAAATTGTTATAAAATTTATAAACTGTTAAAATCATTTAAAATTATAATAGATGCTCCAGCGTGTTTCGGTTTACGTAAACCATCATCAGGGAGCTCTCAGACTGTGCTTCGCTAAAGTTACAATGTTGACTTCGGTTACATATATCGTTATTTGAAGTTATCGGTATGGTGACTGCGAGACCGAAACATGCTGGAGCAACTATTATAACATTAAATGATTTTAACAGTTTATCAATTTTATGATAATTTATGTGCATTAGTTTGACAATAAAGAACTAATAATACTTAATATAATGAGAATAAAACCCGAGAATAAATTAACAATTGTTAGCCACAGCGTGTCATGTGACAAAACTTACTCTATAAGACGTGCTTTAATTTTTTTTTGTACCCACGTATGTGCAGTGCAAAAGTGAGATATGGAAGGAAGTGGCTGTGACCAGTGTTTATTGTATTGGCTTGGGTGAGGCAAAAGTCAGGAACTAAACCTGGTGCGTCGAATATGCAAGCGAATATCTACTGTACCGTGGCTTCTAATGAGTGTTGTGGGACGTATGAAAAATGATCACCAAAAATGTCGAAACAGAAATTAGCAGCGTGCAGATGGATGCCAGCGTTCTCATTAAATAGTTACAGGAGCGCTTCTTCGAATGAATAACAATGGACCTGTCAGTTCGGGGACGTAGTGACGGCTACAGAACATCCGCCAATTTTGGTGACATTTTGTCTAATTTTACACTTGTCAGTCTCCACAAAGTGAAGTACGAGGCTGTCCGCTTTACTGATAATTCATTCCTTTTGAATTATAGTACTTCTTCTGTTACCTGAATAGAAATCAATTTTTTCTATGTGGATTTGTCGAATATGATTCTAGTTCACAGACATTTTTGGAAATTTTCTTACAAGCACTTGGGTTGCAAATAATGATCTTCTCGGAACTTTATTCACTTATGTCAGTTTATATCTACTCCCTTCAAATTTTCACGGAAGATACAATAAAGGAGGTCTTGTACTGAATGACATCTTTATAGTATATTCCCGCCTGTTAAAGCACATTTCATGAATACGTGAAACCTTCGTTATTTGTTACTGTCGCACAGCATACACGTGTCTGTTGTTCAAAATATAAACTTAAGTGCAGCAACAGACACGCGTTTCACTAAATATGCACATTATCGAAGAGATTTTCAAAAAACATTGCTTAGTTTAATGACATTTGTAATTCTGGTAATGTCAAAACCATTCAGAAGTCTAGGCGGAAGTAACAATTTCTGTCCAAATGACATCAACCACCCACACGACTACACAGTGTCGCAAATCCGAAAACCACATGGTATCTTCTTAACAACGTGATATTTCCACATCACAGGGAGTCGAACCCAGGCCACTCACTGTGGACTATGCGGTGAACACAGTGGCACTGATGTAGGTTGTTATCCGAGTACTTTCGTTGTCTCCTTTCAGTATCATTCCACAAATGATCTATACTCATACCATCGTCTGTTACCGACGGCATAAAACCTTAGCTGCTAACAATGTCCTTGAATATCACATTGAATATCGTTTGTATGAAAATCCACTTTCACATAAAAATTACAAATCCCATTTCACTCTCAAGTAAAGGACAGGTTATAGTTGGCGGACTCAAAACAGAATTCTAATACACAATTCAATAAAAATCGGATAGATGCAGTAATGTATAAGACGTACGGCAGCGACGGAACTACAGGGACGCAAAAGCATATTGTGCATTCCACTTAAAATGTACAAATCCACAATATTTAGTAGATAAATATGATAAGTTATTCTGACACCAGTAATTCCAATCTGCGCCATTTTTAAATCAGCAAACGCTCCTTCTCCTCCACACACACACACACACACACACACACACACACCACACACACCCCACACACACACACACACACACAAACACACATACACACACCACACACGCACGAACACAAACAAAACCTTACCCTGTGTTTGGCCGCTATGGGACATACCTCTTGATTCCAGAAATGCGGTTAGCGTGCGACGCACCTGCTTGAACGCGGCTGTCATTAGTGCAATGTCAACATTTTGACGTCAAACGCGTGATATGTGTGACGCCATTCAATACGTTGGGAAAACAAAATACATTAGCACCACGAGGCATCATGTGCCCCCGTGTGCTTCGGATTATGGCGGCTTGGCTTTCACTCGGCAACAGCAAGAAAAACACGACGGCCGTGTCCAAACAAAGTCTTCCCAAGCAACATGACTCTGAAAGAGGAGAGATTTGTATGTTTTCTTCATCTCCATCTACTGTTCCTTCCCCGTCTTCCCGTCTTCTTCGGTCTTTGCCTCTTCCTCTGTCTCCTTTTCCAGCTAGCGATGCATTAAGTTGGAAGAAATAAGCGTGAAGAAAACATGAATTTGTGTACTACGCGGTTCAGAAGTCTGGCTGTTGCGGTGCGAATGTATACACACAATATTGTGGCCCGCAGAGCTGTGTGCTTTCTGTGACAACACACCTTCTGAATAACTGCAGTGACATGAACGAGATCTCGCGTTGAGGAAAGCCCAGTATATCTCATCTAAATATCTCCAGAGTTTTAAAATTAATAATAGCCAATACAACACGGAAAATGCAACATAAAATATGGCGCATGAGAAATGCATGATGGGTACTTAGGCTTAAAAATACACAACCATTTTGCTAATAATTATTGTTTTTATACCGCAACAATAGTCACATGGAAGCGCCTCAGTTTTACGTTGTACGCACATTCCCTGGCTTGTTCAGATATAGAGGTGTTGCACTTGATGTAGAGGAAATCCTTTGATCTTAAAAACACAGCAGAATGTAATTTATGAGTATAAAACAAATTGCTCAGATAAACTGAGAGATTTGAAAAAGAAATAATAAGAGCACGAGAAAGGTACAGTCACAATTTATAGCCGGTTGTTAACAAGAGGCAGGGGAATCCATTCCGGTTTGGGAAAGTCAAAGATTGCGTTGGTCTGCAGATGTTGCAGGCTGTAAAAAGAGTACGGTATATAAGCGAACCTTACAGAACTACTCGTAGATTCCAGGGATTGCACTGAATAGATGTTAGTTAGGATTGGGTCCCACGTCACTCGTTGGGTGTAATCCATTTATTCACTTATTACGTCATTCAGTTACGTATTTATATTAATGCGACACGTAGTCGGAGTTTGACTGTTTACTCAAGAAGAAGTTGAAAACCAAACCGTCTGAAATTTCACTACAAATATTTATCTTTTCTACTGCGTATTTAAGCTTGTCTCGGAGTGCATCTCCGTGTTTATCGCACTCCCTACTGAAAATAAAGACTGTATAACACTACACGTTTTAAATTTGTTCAGGGGTTATGAATTATGATGTCCCTCTGAGGAGGAAGGCAAAAAGCCAAGATTGTGATAAACACATGTGAAAAAAGCAGAAATCAAGTAAAAGTTACTGGAGAAAAATGTATATTCAGGAACGTCGTAATTTCTAACCTTCACCAAATAGTACCTACATTAATGACAATTAGGCAGGAACGAAAGATGTAAGACGAGAAACAGCAGTGGAGAAAATGAGAACTCTGGGTCGATAAATACTTTAGGGAGAAACTTGAGTGATGAAGAATTCAAAAGTACTTCACTTCTAGTCCAGAGACACGTTATAAATTTGGCTTCGTTTGGTTTAATCTCCAGAATAAATAAAAGATAATTAATGAAAGCGACACGAAAGTTACGCACGTTTCTTCATAAAATGAGGTTTAAAGCGATTTATTGACCTGCACTTAGCAGTTAAATAATGCACAAAACTTGAACTTCAAACAGGTGGAATTATATAGCCTAAGTTAGTGTAATTCCAGCAAGAGAAATTTCCATTTCTGTAGTTGAATAAAACAACCAAACTACAGCAAGTACCGTTTTAAGTTACAACAAACATGACACTAAAATAGAAACCTAAGCTGTTTCCAAATTATAATGTGTATTTTAAACACATCTTGGCAACGTATCTCACTGGTATTATTCACACACAAACACAAAACACTTTTTTATCTGAAGTACTTTTACTCTATTGATTAGATAAGGTTCATTATAAGTCATTAAGAGAAACAGAACCAGCAAGTTTATATACAAACATGTAAATTTACTCTAGTAAAAACAGCGTATCCTACTACATGTTTCGAACACCTATCTGGCCATGTTCAGGGAGGAGGTTTTGAAGTATATAATTTATATTTAAACATAGATTATCAACCTTTTATTTCAAGTCTAACATTTCATATCTGTAAATTAAATTTGTTTGACGTTCTGTGTAATATATCATTGAAAGGACACCTCCATGAAGATGGCCAAAATAGGTTATGCTGCAATAAACTTACATGCATTACTTTGTTTTGTTTCTCATAATGAATCATCGGTGCATGGTAATGAATGATTTTTAAAAAGTTCCTTATAAACTGTAATTCTCTCTGGGTGTTTTATTAGCAAGAGGGGTATAATATTAAAATAATATCATAAGGTCACAGTGTCTGTTTGTCTGTCCGCCATTTAGTTTTTTTTTTTTTTAAGTTAGGTAGTGGTGTCACGTGACGCCTAGTCTTCACCATAACCCTATTATTAGCTCAAACGAATCTACATCAGACTTTAAGCTCTGGCGCTCTGGCGGCAACTGATGTCAATGCAATAACACCTTCTGGGGAGGCCAGCCTTGTCAATACGTAATGAATGCCAAATTCAGCGCGTGTTGTTACGGGTGATTCGTTGTATAATATTACCAGTTTTATAAAACAGGGCTTAATGTGTGCTTAATGTTATACGACACGCAGTACAATCTAATTCAAATATGTACCCATATTTTTAGAATGTATCCACACAATATGTGTCTCGTGATACAGAACTACAAGTTTAGAAGCACAGGAAACATGAGGTGTTCCACTCCAAAACGCGAGCTTTACCAATTTCTAAAGGATTTAAAAACGTAAGATTCAGAAAGATTCAGAAGAGACTTAACAGCGTAAACAGGCGTGATGGTAATATTCAATTTATACACAACTTTATTATTAGTAAGAATTATGCCAATCGTGTCGAATTGTGTAATGTGGATATAAAGTAATTGTTATTTGTAACAGAGTTGAATCTTAGACCGAAACGTATAGTAGGTGGTGGTGGTGGTGGAGGTGGTGGTGGCGGTGGTGGCGGTGGTGGCGGAGGCGGTGAAGGCGGCGGCGGCGTTGATGGTGGTGGTAGTGCCACCGCTGCTACTGCTGCTGCTACTAATGTTCATGCTGCTTACGCTAAAAGATGCACGGTGTTTATCGCTACAAAACATTGCAGTAATTTTTGTTCTTGAACATTTAGTGTTCTAATTACCTGCGACCTTCGTTTTTTTTTGGGGGGGGGGTTATTGCTTCGTTATGCTGTTGTGCCTCTGACGCCACAGGACAGCGTAACGGCCCCGTCCTCGAAGGCCAATTATGTACAAGCTTTTCCTTGAATATCTTGACTCTTGAAGACATGACGAACATGCTGTCCCGAAACGTCGGTTACAACCAACCTACGCAACAATAACACAGAACAGCAAAGAATTCAACGACGCCATGGCGGATGTCTAAAATTTCACAACCTACCTGTTTTGGGGCTGCCTGAGTTTACTGCACACATTCTGAGATTCCAAGCTCGCACACAACACACCCCCACGTACACGTCGCTTCCTCTGTCTCTTCGGCATCAAGTTTTAAGTTGAACAGGAGTTTCTGGGCCGAGATCGCCTCGCAGCTACGTGCCCAGACTTCCAGAGAAATTGCAGCGATACTTCCTCCACAGTTCCAACACTCTTTGTTACATTCATAACAGTTCGTTACCTTCAAACCTGGGTTGCGATTCTCTTCTTTAAAGCATCGATTGTTCCTACAGCCAAAGGCCGTAAATACAGTTTGGTGTTGTAGGCGTGCTGGGCTTTGTAATGTAGAAAAGAAATGTCGGAGGGAACGACAGAATTTTATTATCGGGTTGACTACATGTATAAAAGAGCCAGCCATTAATGCCTATATGACCGATCGCGTAAACACGCGTTTTCGTTTCTCGGTATCATTGCTGTGTTGTTGTAGGACCGGCTGGGTAACAACTTGAATAATCTGGCAATGGGTGACAGGAAAGACGAACAACACTAAAGGCACCGTTTGATCCTAATAGAACGGCAAGGAAAGAAATGAAGTTAGAAAGAAAGAAAGGATAGCTAGAAAAGGGAAATAAAACAGGGAAGAATAAATTACGGAAGCGGATAAGACATTGCAGAGAGAGAGGGAGGAGGAAATGGTGGATATGAGAAAAGAATGGAGGAAGAATGAAAAAGGCAGGATATAGGATAAAGGCGACAGAAAGTAAGAAAAAGACAGAAGAAAGGATGGAAAAATGGAGTTTTAAGACAAAAATGAGGAAGGTAAGGAAGAAGAAATGCAAGGGCAGGAAGAAGACGTTCAACCTCCTTTTAGAGAGCTATACGATTAGTTGTGAAATGCGGTCTGTTCAAGTCAGGGAGATTGCTCAGGAAATTGTGGAGTGATGGAAACATTGGTGAATATTCAGCGACACAATGTATGTCCCTGACAAGGTGTGACATATATATAAGTCACGGCACAGTAGCTAGCAAAATCTTTGTATTCGAAAGGTCTGGTTTCATATCTCAGCTTACAGATCGGTTTGGTTTTCCGTGCATTTCCTCATTCTCTCTCGGCGAATTCCAGGAAATTATCTTAGATTAGACCACGACCGCTTCATGCAACTGTTTCAATTAACTGACACACATTATCTTACCGTGTGACGTAATGCATTATGGCCAATGGTAAGCGCCTATATCCAACGCATTAATGTTGTTGTAAAAGCTGATATGTGCCTGCAGTAAATACGAGTATCAGCAAGGCACGAAGTTTGAATAACAACAAGGAACACATTTAGTGTACTGTTACTGTTTACATTTTTCTTTTATGGGGTTAAGTTTCGTCTTCCGATCAAAACATCCTGGGACCATCAATTCCCTTCCTGTAACCCCATTTGGCGTTTATAACGAAAATATTCATGCAAGAAAGCGCTGAATACTAAGAAGAAGGAGACACACGGCCACTAAGATCTAAAAATGTTAAACAGGAGACAAATACGCAGGTACAACTACACGTGCGTACATTTATACTATCTTCATAATCAGGGACACGCAGTAGCGCTGTTGGTTGAGACACTGCGCTGCAAGTCGGAAGGTCGCGGGTTCGATTCCCGGTGGTGTCATTGTAATTTTTCATTGTCCTTCCGACCGCACTATAGCCCTGAGATTGACTCAGCCTCTAACAGAAATGAGTACCAGGAATATTTCCTGGGGGGTAAAGTTGACCGGTGCGTAGGGTTGACAACCTTACCACCTTCATGTGCTGATTGTCTTGAAATCTGGGACCCTCAACCTCCTGGAGCCCTCAGGGCCTGTCCAGGCCTGTAACTGGATTGCTTTACCTTTTATCTTGATAATCAACATGACATTCATATGCAACTTTTCTAACACCAAGAACGTGATGGCATAGATATGGAAGAATGTGAAAGACAAAAATATCCCTCTATGATATGAAGCAGTAACTTTATCTCTTAACAAACAGGTTAGATTATGAAGCAATTTTTGAAGTTTTTTTTGGTATTTGTCTTTTAGAGTTCAGAAATAAACGTAAATGTGAGAACAAGAAACAGCAAACAGCAAATTTCATTGTGACGTACGAAGTAAAGAACACGAGGTTTGAGGTTCTTACAGCGATGTTCCTGAAGATGCGTGACACCTGGAACATTACGCCGTGTTGACAGGTACATAGTCATGTAGGTTTCAAAGAGATGCAATGCCTTACAACTCAGGGTCATGCAGTCCTAGAAGGGCCACACTTCTTGCACTGTTTGGCCATGAAAATAAAAGCACTGAAATCATTCGAATAGTCGTAACTATTTACAAGCCGACAATGAACAGCATTCCAGTTACGTCAGTTTAGGAAATTCGTCTCGTATTTTCGCATCACACATTGTACTTATTATAAGTGATTCATGAACCTACACAATACATTGTTGTATCCGTTGCGGACCCGATGAGGAACGTATCTTAGATGTTGTTCCCAAGGAGGACGGAGCTCGTAACTCTGGTTAAGACGGGGAGTCGGGCGGGCAGCACACACTCTCAATAATCCCCAAGCAGAATATATTGGAGTTTTATTGTGCAAGAGTATAGAGTAATTGCATTTACAACTGAAATGTATAAGTGACAATTCTTGCCAGTGGACTCTTCATTTCTGTTTGCATTCACTGACTGTCCAGCTTAGGACTCTGCTGCTCAGACACAGTTCGAGCTACGCAGCAGACTGCTGCCGCAGAACAAAGCAACTATTGTTACATTTGTTGCTCACACACTGCTCGCACGATACATTTAGCGAGTCCAGTTATAAACAAAAAATAAATGGAAGGAAATTATATTCCTCCCATGCCTGGTCTTAAGAGAGGCGAGAACTAAGCATGAGTAAATTTAGCTTATGACTAACATGCAGTACATGTAAGAATGCTACAAGAAAACCACAACAACAAAAAATTAATGTGTGTCAACTACACAACAACATGTTACAAAATAAGTCTGGAAACACATTTCTCAACTATTTTATACTTTAACAAATAATGTAAATAGTGCTTTTATTAAGGATTATACGTTTTGTTGTCTACATTTCTGGAAAGGCGTTGTTGTCACAGGGCTGCTTCTCTAACGTAGCCAACACAAGGAAAATAAAAAGTGTTTTAAATGGTGTGTAACAAATCAAATCATTTATCGATACATACATTTTACAAATTTAATAACTTCCGCTAATACTAATTGCTGATATAAGAGATTAGAATAAAATATTCGCTCTTCTGGGATCTTTAGAGAGTAGCGACGACTGAAAATATTCCCGACCCATTTGAATGAATACAGACAAAGACTTGGACTCAACAAGAGCAGACCCAACATCTCGCCAGAGCAGACGTCCCCCGATGACAAAACTGGCGGACACAAAAGGAAAATATGTTACCTTTAGCTGATAAGGAGGGTCGACACCAAGACAAACCGATCTAAATTGACTTCGGCTTTCACTGAGGACCGACCTACTGTTCATTATGTAGAAGCTCGCATTCAGCTGTAATGTGTGTGAACGAAACATCAAGGTCGCCGCGGTGACCGGCGAGAGTGTGGAACGTAGAAATTACATATTTACTGGCCTGGCTTACACTTCAGCAGGATGTTTCCACCCCAAAGTTTGCATATTGGGACAGTGAAAGAGCTCCACTGACCCTTCCTTATTTCTGTTCCGCATGTCGCCATATCACAATTCTTACACCGCAGGGAAACCGTAGGGTAAAAGCAAGATAACTGCTGGTTGGTTGCAGTTCAATAGCTTTGCAGGTCGTCATTATGGAAAATGTAAACTGATGAGGAAGAGGGTGGTGCGGAGAAGGAGAAGATGAGAAGGAAATTAAAATGAGAATGAAAAAAAGAGAATAAAAATAATAAGAAGGGATGTCTTGCCGAGCACGGCACATCACGTGAGACGCAAAAGTAAGTGGCGCAGAGCAGTAGATAAAATGGTAACAGTGACACTGTGAATGATGTGACAGGCATTCAACATGCAAAAAGGGGGTCAATTAAAGAGGGCGAAAGGGTGGATATAGATAGTTAGCATGGCGCAAGAAAAAGGGCGGATAAAATGCTGTTAGGAAAATACCTGAGGAACCAGCTTGCTTCTCCCGCCAACACGAGGACTGACCTAACTCGACGGCTAAATTAGCATTTCCAAGTATTGCATCGAAACAATAATACAAACAGCCAACCAGATGCAACAATAATAATTTTATTAATAATTTCAATCATCTCAACATGTTTCGGCCGATAAATTCGCCAAACCTTAGGAGTACTAGACTGTATTTACAGCTTGTGGTATAAAGCACCGACGATGCTGCCTGCTGGTGACCAGGATGAGGTGGATCTGTGTTCTACCTCATCCTGATCACCAGCAGGCAGCATTGTCGGTACTTTATACCACAAGCTGTAAACACAGTCTAGTACTCCTAAGGACTGGCGAATTTATCGGCCGAAATATGTTGAACTGAATGAAATTATTAATAAAATTATTACTGTTGCATCTAGTTGGCCGTTTATATTATTGTAACAGTGGCGCACGGTCACACAAACATCAGATTTCATCGAAAATTTGATAAGAAAATAGAGAGTTCACTAAATTAAATATAGCTTGTAGCAGACTAAATCAAGACTCGACGTGTACCGGTTTTTAGGAGGAATTTGTACTCTGAAACACAGTTTAATTGCCTGTATAATTTTTTTTAGGTATGGGAAAACAAAACATGGTGTAAAGAAATGTTGTGCATCGACTCACAAAATATTAACTTGGGAAATAAAATTAATACCCCAAAGGAATTTATTTTCCGAGCGTAATTCTGACATGAACTCTCAATTTTACCCCACCTTTTAAGAACACGGTAGCTTCAAGCCCAAATTGCGTGAGAATGGAACAAACCTTGTACTATCAGTTAAAGTTTATTTTAGCTTTAGTATCTCATGGAAAAGAAAATACGAAGAAAATAAAATAAAGAGAAAAAGAGAACAAAGTGAAAGTGTATTTCGTTTTCATAGTTAGACGACGACACAGCGGTAGGATGAGAAAGTAAAGCCCGGAATGATTGTGCAAGAGAGATATATGTGCATATTGACTTTGGAGGATGGGAAATTTCCACGTGGAGGCAGGAAATTTCTGTTCCCATTCCTACGTTATATTTACCAAGTTGGTGCAGAACATTACAGAGGCAGAGGAAGCTACGAAGTTGGAAGTTATCAACCTGAAGAAGAGTGGCAGATGTATTCAAACAGTATGCACATATATTTCAAACACGATCTTCAATAATTCATATTCCTCTATCGTCACGACCTTTATTTACTGGTATCTGAGAAGACAGTGCTAAACTCTATAAGAAGGTAAGAAAAAGAAAGTAGCAAGATGAAGGAGGATATTAATAATGAGGAGCTTTTTAGTTCTCTTCTCGCAATGTCGCCAAGTTGAACACATCGAAGAGCTCCTCATGGACGGTAGATGTACCAAACAGAGAGGCAAAAATTTATATACGTAGGCCTATTACTCAGAGGCTCAAGAGGAAATACCACTTTTAAAAGATATTAATTCATTTAGTAGTCTGACTTACGACACGTCCAAAGCCTCTTCCAAAGCGAGCTCTCCACAGAGTGTGATCTAGAGCTTCCTCCTTCAAATGAGGGTATCCTGTCCTTTCCTTAAGTTCAGCCAGTAGCTTCCTACGTTTTCTTCCTCGTCTTCCTGTCACTTCTATCCCCCTTTTTTTTTCCTTCAATAATCTGTTGTAGAGGGCAGTTTCTACGCAAAATATGACCAATCCAGTCAGCCTTCTGTCTAATTATTTAATGTAGGATATTCCTCTGCTCCTTGAATCTAAGTAATACTTCTTCATAAGGACATATACCTATGTGTCTTTTACTGAAGAAATGTGAGAAATTAAAAGACACATAGGTACAAAATATCATGCAATAAAATTCATGCTTGAAAACCTGACAGCTGCTCAAATATGTAAGAAATTCCTCGCTCTTATGACACCCGAACGGCCAAACTGTGTTCTCCATACTCTGCTGCTGATCCTCTGCCATGAGTCACATTATACGGTACATATCTTTACTTGTATCTCTTCCAGTTCAGGTTTAATATCAACCTCCCATCTGCGTTTAGGTGATATCCTTAAATGGTACAATAATAAACATTAACTTGTATACAGACAGGATATATTCATGTGAGATAAATTATTCTGGCACAGAATTTGGCCAGTGGTGGGATCTTGTAAACGCCTTAATGATCTTGATGTTCCACAGTAGCGGGCGACATCCTGGTCATCTGAAATTCCTTTCAGGAACTGATCTGAAGTATGAAATGATTGAAACATAGTTAAGTTTATCTCTATCTGTCCTGCTATTTGTCGAAATTGAGGTGAAAACTCGGTAGAAAATAAAATCAAGAATTCGTACAGAGAATATTAACACTGACTGCATAAGAACATATATGGACATATTTTTCCATGCATTTTATTGAAAATGTAAGGATCCAAACATCATAAGACCTACAGTTTTATGATGAATTATGGATTTCAAAGCCAATTCTTTATTATTATTATTATTATTATTATTATCCTTCTTATCACCTTTATGTAGGTTATTTACAATTATATACCTGAAACAATCCTTGTTTTTGTACATAGTGTTGCAGCTGTTCTGTATTAACAGTTTGTGCTGCATGTAATGTTATTTCGCCCGTGAAATATGTTTTGTACTTTTACATTAGCACTTTTCATAGTACGTGTGCAGTTCCCAATATGACTGTTGTTTGAAGACCCATAATTTTTCGTGCTTCCTCTTACGTTAATCAGATATTGTTTGAGTGATTTTGAAATGGTTCCAGTCGCCCCTCGTACTACTGGTATCACTTTTGCTTTCTTCTTCTTCTTCTTCTTCTTCTTCTTCTTCTTCTATTATTATTATTATTATTATTATTATTATTATTATTAGGTTAAGTTTTGTGAGTGATTAACACTAGGCTGTCAAGGTGGTAGCTCTTCGCTATGTGATACATATTTTGTATATAATATATTATATAGAGTGTATGCGTAAAAACCTTTTAAAACTGGTCTACGTTGTGCCAGTTCATCCACGTTCAAACCTTCAGAAACTAGTCGTTCAAAATCCACATTTTATTGTAGGTACTACTCTAATTAAAGGCTTTAAAACAAAACTGTACTTACTCTTCCTTTCTACCTCTTGTGTGCTGACGTATAGGCCACGTCACGAAAGCAAGTAGACGCTCTTCCGGTAAACAGACCGCGAAACAGAATTTTGACCAACGAAAAAAGGATGGGTTTCAGGTACACAGGTGCCAAAATTACAACTTAGTCTAGAAACCTTTTGCGATATTCGGGCAATCCTTGCAGGACCTGACGCTGACAGGGCTCAGCATCAGACTGTTTTCCTTAAAGTTCCCAATTTTCACTCGGATTCAGATCGTCACTGCAATCATATTTTTTGCATTACCATCAGAATCGCCACCAAATAACACTTGTCGTTCGTTAGAAGTTGACAAAAACAATCAGCCAATTACACACAAAATTTAATTTTAATCTTGTTATCCCACAAAACTATAATACCTATTTTATTTACACTAACCTTAGGTTTTCTCATATTTATTTATTCTAAATAATCTTGCAGTGTAAATAATAACTCAGACTCAGAGTGTCCTGAAAACTGGTGCTACAGAAAGAACCTATGCCAAAGGATAGGAAATGAAAGGAGGCTACATAACTTGCAAAAATAAGACAAGGTGTGGTATATGTAGAGCAAATAGATTAAGTAAAATAATGGGCATGATAGTGTCATGGTGCGATAGGCCCTATTGGTCAATAGCCTCCTCATTACCGAGGCTTCATGATCACACTCAGACACACCACACTCAGTAGTACTCCTCTGGACGAGTGATCAGCCCGACGCAAGGGCCTTTGCTGACAAAACATAACACTCCAAAAGAGAGAGAAATCCATGATCCCGACAGGATTCGAACCTACAATTCCAGCAAGTGAGCGGATACAGATTTATGCCTTAAACCGTGCGGCCGTAGCCATCCGTAATGAGTGTGTGTGTGTGTGTGTGTTATACAGCACAAATAGGATAAATAAGATAGTGTGTGTGATATGTAGCATAAATAGGAGAAATACAATACAAACTTCAGGCGAAAAATGTCAAAGAATATTCGATATAACAGTGGAATAATAAAAGGAAACTGTAAAATGAGTTATAGGTTGCATTGATGTGGACTGCGATAGGGTCAATGGTGGGATTTTGTAAATATGGTACTGAACTTTCGAGCTTATTAATAGAAGAAGAAGAATTCCTAGCCAGCTGGGCAATTCGAACTTCCCAATAGCGGCCCTATACAACGGAAAAAAATTAGTTCTTCATTTACTTTTCGACACTGTCTGATTATTGTAACTTAAGTGGCGGACTGCAATGAGAGTGGTCGGCCGTTACTTCTCGCATGCAGTGCAGTAGGGGCAACCACAGCACCTCAAAATTAGGTCCAGAGACTTGGCAGTTTTGTGCACTTCAGAGTCTCCCAGAATCACGGCTCCAGGAAAGGAAGACCCAATGAAAGTTAAAATTATATGACTCACTTTCACCTTCTTTGTGGCGGTGGTAGACTTTCGAATGCTATACGTAGCTTTAGCGCGTTTCTATGTTCCACGATCTTGGGCTGAAGTCTTCCTAGTTTATGGCTACCTAAGACTGGTCTGTGATGAACTACAAATATATATCAACTGTACAAACATATCGAATTCAAAAAGGATCCGATACGTAAAAGGAAACAGTCCTATTTCAGATTTGAAAATTCTTTGTGTACGTAGAGACCTTCTCTTTCAATCTTTATTTACTTTTTTATCCTTTTGAAGAAGAGTGAATACAATGAATTATATTATCGAAGCAAGAAGCCCCTCGTTTCTGTTCCAAACACTTGTTATATCCTACTCATACAAATCATTGTTCGATATTGAATACAATACAAAAAGAAATTGATATAATATTGACAATGTAAGTAAAGAAAAGTAAGAGAATTTTCATATTTCAGAGAGATATGAGCTGTTTATAACAACCGTTATTCTGGTCTCCATTTTCTTTAACAAAAATAAATCTTCAAACCTTTACTGATTTCTTCCCCTACACTTAAAAATTTTGCTCGAGGACTTTATGAAAAATTTCTTATTTCACCCGTTCTTTTGGATTTGTATGTATAGCCTACATAGACTGCAAGCGAAATTTAAGACACTGCATTTGGAACACGTTCAAAGTTATGACACACAGGCAACACGTGTGACAAAACCACTCAAGATGATTCGATGAATTCTATAATGAGTTGAAGGGAAGTTATGTCAAAAAGCATCGTACATGCACAATACAGTGTGTTCAATAACAAAAATATACATTGACATAATACCACAGTTTCTTGGTACTGTACAATGTGTCATAAGCGGAAATTCAATTCAAAGATTTCTAAGAAGTAGTAGAAGAAATGTCGATGGCAGACACACCTGTAAGGCTTCGTGCTACGTTTTCACAGTTTTTCCGTCAATAATTTTCATGTTCATATTATGTATAACTTTCTGCCTTAAAAGATAAGACAGGGTATGACATATTTGTGTTCGTCATAAATAAATATAAATAAATAAATAAAGGGTGATTCAAAACGATGGACTCAATTGAAGAGTAAACGGCGCCTCAACACAGGCCAGACAGTTGGTTGCGGTATTCCAATTTCTCTGCTCGCTCTACCGGTTGACTTGCGTGGACTACGCTCAAAACTCTCTTGAAATCTTCTCACGTTCTCTTCTGATATACGTGGTCGGTCGGAGCTTTTGCCTTTACACATACAGTCTATTTGCTCAAATTGGTGATTCCAACGACAAATGCTCTTCCTCGTTGGAGGTTGAATGTTGAAACTAAGAAGAAAGGCACGCTGCACAGCAGTCGCCGACTCAGTTTTAATGAACTCACGAATGCAAAATATCTTGTGCTGCATAGTAGCCATTTTGCTTTCAACTGACGTTGCTGCACGGCTGTGCGCTAGGTGAGCGCTCTAGCGGTGTTATTTGAAAAATTGGGACCTTCTCTTTCAAATATTATGTAGATCATTCAAATACCGTGTATAGTTCAAGAAATATTGACGTACGAAATTGAGTTAATATTTTTGAATCACGCTGTTTATATCGAGGAACGCGGTGGTGCAGTTGGTTGAGGCACTGCGCTAAAAGCCGAAGAGGTCGCGGGTTGGATTCCCGAAGGTATCAGCGGGATTCTTCATAGACATAATCCTTCCGGCCGCACTATGACCCTGGCATCGACTCAGCCTTTAACATAAAACAGCAAAGGGGGGCAAAAGCGGCCGGTGCATAAGGATGATAACTTTTTCGTCTTCAAGTGCCGACTGTCTTGAAATCTGAGAACCCGGAAGCTTCAGGCCTGCCCAAGCCTGTACAGGGATTACTTTACCTTTATATGTGTATATCTACCGAACAGATCTATTAATAAACAGAGCATTTCATAGAGACTGTTATCTCCTTACACAAAAGAATATTTATTCAGCAGTAAGTGCAAAATTTAAATGTTGCCCAAAGTACATAGTGTGCGAGCTCTATAGAAATATGACGGAAATGACATGAAGACAGTCACAAAACCACTCACTCTCTGAACGTTCCAGTTGACTTCCTGCCGTAATTAGGCGACACTATATTGTATATATTTGTGACAATAAGCCACAGAATCCAGTCAGAACGAAGGGTACCAAAGAGCTGTTAGTTACCCAGCCGTAGTATGCTAAAACACTCAGTGTTGACGAGGCGTGTTGTAATGTCCCAAAACATTAGCCCCTGCAGAATTACTGGTAAATGTGGGTATAACAACACGAGTGCAATTGCACACAAATCTGAAGTAACCTGCAATTTAATTCCACGTGCTTCATAATGGTTTAAAACCATAAAAATAATAAATTAACGGAAGTTATACATTCTTCCGACATTTATTTATTTAAAACATCTAAGTTCCTCTTCCAGCTCAGAAATTATCAGGGACTTGTTTTGGTAATAGTGACAGCAAGAAAATAAAAATTAAATAAAGTTGAATGGCGCCTAATGACATAATGTCGATAATCAAATTTTACATAACCTCTACAAAATACTTCGAATTCCAGCCTAATTGTATCGATTTAAAAAATCGGCCAAAATGAGATCCGAAAATATTTCGTCAGTATATTGCTACTGTGTGGGCCGAGTAGCTCAGTCAGTATAGCGACTGACTACGGGCTGGACGGTCCGGGATCGAATCCCAGTAGAGACGAGATTTTCCGCCTGTCCAGAACGGCCCTGGGCCCCACCCAGCCTCCTGTAAAATGGGTACCGACTCTTTCCCGGATGATAAAGTGCAGCCGGGGCGTGCTGCTGACCACTCACCCCCCTTCTAGTGCCGCAGTCATGGAAGAGTAGAGCTATAGCTGTACCCACCCTCTGGGCCACACCGGGCCTGTAACGGGATCACTTTATCTTTTTTTTTATATTGCTACTGCCCTATTGCATTCCGTTTACAGTACCAGAAAGAATTTGTATTTGTTATACACCAATATTCGACGTAGCTCAATCCTATTATACTAGTAGAGAACTGTGGGAAATATCGATAGCTCAGTGTCAGTTAAATATTTTCTGTGTGACAGTAGGCAAAAGAAGCCCAATGTTTCGCCTGTGCGATAAGCCCACTTACGTTGCCCTTTATCCAAATAGAGTCCTTATATCCCTCTTCAAAGGCAACATGTCTTCCATATTCGGATATTAGCTCCATGCTCTACGAAGAACCTCATTTGACCTATTCTGGCCGGGTCAGAATGTAGGAAGGACGCTTTAAAAGAAGCATTAAAGCACAAATACGAAACGCATGCATGATTTGCCACTACACATTTCAATCTTTCAACAATTTCACTATATTTTATGGAAGCACCTTATAACGAACATGATAGCAGTTTAAGGACAAAGTGCATTCTGGAAATTCGCACTACGATTCAGTACAGTATCGTGAGTCTTGCGCCATCACGGCTACAGCGGCAAATATGAATATGTCTAGAACAATAAAAGAATTAGATTTTAGGACGCATGTCAGCAAAGTGGTAAGTATAATATTTGGGTACGAGAAGAGTAAATGACGAGAAAACTGGGAAAATTCAACAATTCGTATTAATTATTATCTACAATACTCCCAATTTCGATTCCATATTATTTCTAGATATTGTTTATGGCCTACTCGCCTTTTCCTGCCTCTCATTTTACACTAAAAAACATTTTAGGAAATCTATTCCACTCTAAGAAACATTCTTTTCATTTAGTACATCTCATTCCTTTGATATTCAAAATGATAATTATATTTCGTTCTTGTCTGATCGTTTGGATTCTGATACCATTTGTCTTCCTATAACCCGCAGCTTTAAATCACAAGCCTCAGTTCAACTATACAGTTTTTTTAGCTAAGTTTCTGCACACTGTTTCGAACAGCACTGAGGCTGTAGCTGTATTTATATAATTTCGAGACAGTCTCTATTCCACGCAAGGAAAGTTAGAACTTCATCTTCGCTCTGAAACACTAAAATCTGAAGCAAGTAATTTTAATAACGTTACATACCAGAAAAATATCATGTTAATTAATGGATGAAACAGTACATTTATTTCTAGTTGTGACTCTGTACAAGTAAGTTCCAACGTGTCAGCTATTCTACCTTTAAAATTACTGCTCACTTTCCATTCAAGAACGGTTTTAAGTGTCAACTTTGAGACGGTCGCACACTTCACTCGTTCCTCCCAGGCAAACGCGCTACATTATTGTGTCAGTCGACATTTTTCCCACACCCACCCTACAGTTCAAAGCTAATAACCTCTAAAGACGTGAAAGCACAGTAAAAGTAACTGAAGAAACAGTGGAATAGAAAGCTAATAACTTACCAATCAATAAACAACGTGGTTTAAATTTTATGTTCGTGTTACCATGCATCTTTAGTATGAAATGACATGTGAGACCAACTAGATGCAACAAATTGTGGTTTATTAATAATCCATTAGCTCAACATGTTTCAGGCATCATTATGTCCATCTTCAGGAGCGCTAGACCGTATTTTACTACATTTGGTTTTCACCATTAGGTGTGCTGGCTGGAGTCTTGGGAAGCCAGGAACAGGCCGTGTGCACTGTGTGCACTGTGTGCACACGGCCTGTTCCCGGCTTCCCAAGACTCCAGCCAGCACACCTAATGGTGAAAACCAAATGCAGTAAAATACGGTCTAGCGCTCCTGAAGATGGACATAATGATGCCTGAAACATGTTGAGCTAA
>Ga0123352_10004619_pt1 | contig 20329 bp, 20 predicted proteins | sample TergutLab28metaG_FD_89700 | JGI IMG/M metagenome (GOLD analysis project Ga0123352, IMG submission 89700) | Labiotermes labralis P1 segment gut microbial communities from Petit-Saut dam, French Guiana - Lab288 P1 | ecosystem: Host-associated > Arthropoda: Insects > Digestive system > Gut ...
CGCAGTTGAACAAGATTATGAAGCACAAATAAAAACAAAAGAAGCCGAGATGGAAAAGGTTAATAAATCCAAAGACCAGTTGTTGGATTTGCTTATGGATGAACTTATTTCAAAACAGGATTTCAAGCGGCGCAATGACCTTTTGACCGCCGATATAGAGCGAATTGGACAGGAAATTGTAGGTATTGAAGCTGACATAAAACTAAGAGGTAAAAACAAAAACGAGCTTGCAAATCTTAAAAAGGTGTTGGAAGGGGAATTTTCTAAAACAAGACCCGAGCTTAATAAAATACTGCTAGATAAAATCCTAGTCCATAAACTAGGCGGCGACAAAAACCACGTTAGGTTAGAAATCCGCCTAAACCTAGGAAATTCCTATCTTGCAGAGGTTAATGGCGATAACATCATTTCGCTAGAACAAATAGGTATTTCTCAGGCGCAAGTAAGTCGGCTTGAAAAAAATGCATTAAAAAATATGAAAAAATATATTTCGTAAATTTAGAGTGTTTTACATTCTAAATGCGATATACGCTCTAGAATAGGGGTCGGGTAATTGCACCGTCCTCTTTTTTCTATTTATGTCAAAAATTCATCAATGAAATGCTTAAATTATTATGGTATCATAATTACAATAAGTGCAAAAAAATCATGGGGGAGATTTTATGAAGAAATTTGGGAAAAAGGGGATAATTGGATTTTTGTGTGTTGTCACCGTTGTGACGGCTGGTTTAATTTTTGCATTTCACAATGAAGTACCAGCACAAGACGTGTCATATATTGAATTTGTGCAATGGCTTGAAAATGGGCAAGTAAGAGAAGTAGTGATAGGCGATACCCCTATAATTACTTTTTTTGTGTATCATAGTGAAAATACATATCATACGAATAATCCACGCAACCCTGCTTTAAAGGAAAATTTATTGCTTGCGGGAGTTAGCGTAATTGAAGGTAATGAATCTGCAATGTTAGGGGCATTATCTCCAATTTTAACAATTTTGGTCATTGGTGGTCTGTTTTTCTTTATCATTAGACATACGAGCAAAAATAGCGGCAAAAATGCAATGGCAATGAATGTTGCGTCAGTAAATGTTAAGGAAAGCGGTATAAATTTTGATATGGTAGCAGGCAATGAAGAGGCCAAAGACATGGTGGCGGATGTGGTAGATTTCATTAAAAATCCAGAAAAATATGCCGCATATGGTGCAAGAATGCCTCGTGGGATGATTTTTTACGGCCCACCCGGAACAGGAAAGACTTTAATGGCACGAGCCATTGCAGGGGAAGCAGGGGTTGACTTTTTTGCCACCAGCGGTTCAGATTTTGTTCAAATGTATGTTGGTGTTGGTGCAAGCCGAGTGAGAGAGCTGTTTAAGAAAGCTCGTGAGGCTGGGCGTGCCGTAATTTTTATTGACGAAATTGACGCCGTGGGCAAAGCTCGTGCTTCAAATGGGCAAGGCGGCAACGACGAGAGAGACCAAACATTAAATGCATTACTAACCGAGATGTCGGGCTTTAGTGGTAGTGAGGGTATTGTAGTTATAGCCGCCACAAACCGTTTGGACACATTAGACGAGGCTCTTTTGCGCCCCGGGCGTTTTGACCGCCAAATAGAAATTGCTCTTCCGGATTTGGCTGGGCGCAAGCGAATTTTAAACAGTCATGCCAAAAACAAGCCCATTTGCAAAGATGTTGACCTTGATGCATTGGCAAAACAAACCGTATTTTTTAGCGGCGCAATGCTTGAAAATTTGCTTAATGAAGCGGCAATAAATGCTGCAAAAGCGGGAATTGATAAGATTTCACAAAATGAAGTTGACGAAGCGTATTACACTGTTATTGCAGGCAGTGCCAAAAAAGACCGTGACAGCATTGTGGAGCAAGACCGCCGCATTACGGCATTTCACGAAGGCGGTCATGCCCTAGCCACAAAACTTTTGCAACCAGAAAATTCCATACCAAAAGTTACTATAATACCATCTACAAAAGGCGCAGGTGGTTTTTGCGTGAATCTGCCACCCGACAAAATGTATTATACAAAGACGCAATTACAAAACCAAGCTATTTCTTTGCTTGCAGGGCGTGCAGCAGAAGAAATTACATTTGGCTCAGAACACGTAACCACAGGCGCATCAAATGACATAGCTCGTGCAAATGCTCTTATCAAAGATTTTGTTACAAAATACGGCATGAGCGACACTTTTGGTCTTGCGGCTGCAGACGGCACTGCCGCCGAAGCAGAATGTCACAGCTTAATTAATACTTTATATCAAAAAGCAGTGGACTTGTTAAGCACAAACAAGCTGATTTTGAACAAAATCGCCGAAGCACTTCTCGAAAATGAAACATTAAACGAATCTCAGCTCGACTCATTAATTTCTGCCTGATAATTTTGATAAATACGCTAAACTCTCGGCATGATGCGGTTCTAATTGGTCTTTGATAAGTCTAAACTGCCAGTTGCCGCAAAGTGTGCCCGGTGTGTTTGTTCTATGTTCAGAACCAAGCGACAAAAGGTCTTGTATGGGGATGATAGCAATTTTTGCGCAAGATAAAAAAGCAGCACGAATAAGGTCATATGCGGCATTCTCTCCCGATGTGTTGAGATAGCGGCGCATGTGGTCTTTTTCATTTTCTGTGGCATTTTTGTACCAACCTATTGTGGTATCATTGTCGTGCGTGCCGCTGTACACCACCAAATTACTCATTTCAAAATTATGTGGCAGATGTGTGCTGCCGCCAATGCCGTCAAAGCCAAATTGTAAAACCCGCATCCCCGGAAGGTCTAATTCGGTTAACAGCTTCGTAACTGCGGGAGTAATTATGCCTAAATCTTCGGCAATAATTGGTAGTTCCCCTAGCCTGTGTTTTATTACATCAAACAGCTCCCGCCCTGAGCCACGCTGCCATTTGCCCTCTTTTGCGGTCTTTGCACCGTAGGGTATCGCCCAATATGAATGAAAGCCCCGAAAATGGTCAAGACGTAATATGTCAAACGCTTCCATTGCTTTTTTGATGCGGTTAATCCACCATTCATATCCGCCAGACTTGTGCACCTCCCAGTCGTAAAGCGGATTGCCCCAAAGTTGCCCGTCTTTGGAAAAATAATCCGGCGGAACACCGGCCACTACCGTGGGTTTGCCCTTGTCATCCAGCAAAAACAACTCGGGATTTGCCCAAACGTCCGCACTGTCGTATGCTACAAAAATAGGCATATCGCCCATTATTTGCACGCCATGCGACACAGCGTATTCTTTAAGCTCACTAAATTGCACATTAAAAATATATTGTAAAAATTTATGATAGCAAATATCATTATTTAGCAGCAATTTATAATGCATAATAGCTTCAGGTTTGCGGCTGGCAATAGCGTCATCCCATGTATTCCATACTGCACCATAAAAATAGTCGGCATTCTCACCATTTGGCAACATAGCATATCGCCGCTCATTTATAAAATGCCGTTTTAGAGAAATAAAAAGAGCGTAATCATCAAGCCACACATCGTTATTAGCCAAAAACTCTTGGTAACCTTCGCATGGCTTAAAATTTTCAAAGGCTTTGCGAAAAATTTCTTCCTTTAAAGTTATAACATCAGTATAATTTATTTTACTGTCGGGAAATGTAATATTATGTGCAAAATTTTTTATATCATCTTGAGATAAAAGCCCCGCTTGCACAAGTTTTTTTGGGCAAATAAAAAGCGTATTTCCAGCAAATGTTGAAAAGCATTGATATGGAGAATCGCCAAAGCTAGTTGGGTTGATGGGCAAAATTTGCCATATTTTTTGCTTGGCTTCTTTTAAAAAATCAACAAAATTATAAGCGGCCAAACCAAAATCACCAATGCCAAAATCTGTGTAAAGGGAGGAAATGTGTAACAAAATCCCGCTTTCTCGCTTATTTTGCATAAAATTTCACCACTTTTCAAAAAATATTTCCTTAATATCCAAAAGCTATCCAGTATTTAAAATTCCCCATGGGCAAAAATATATTAGCTAGGCTCGGACTTTACATGAAAAAGCGCGCAGTCATGCGAAGTCTGGTTCTTGGCATAAATATTTTAAGGGGGAAACAATCTTATGAATTTAAGAGGAAAAACAATTGCTGGTGCAGCTATTGCTTTGATTGCTATTGCAGCTACGGGTTGCGGAAGCCATTTGGCAAACAACACCCATGGATTAGGCAGAGCACATGATGGCACAGCAAGGCATGGTGTTGTTGAGCAACGTGCCGATCGTACAACCCGCCACAACAATCATCGTAGAGGCTTAAACCGTATGGCTAGACGCACAAATTCGCACCTAACTTCACCAAACGCTCATTCACGCCGCGGCATTGACCGTACAGCAACTGAAAACCGTTATTTGCATCAAAATAATTCGGTAATACGTGACGGCAACGCTTATCGTTTAGGCAATGAAGCTGTTGTTGACGGAACAATTAACAACAGAGCTATTAGTAATAATGCAGTTGTAAGACATGATGAAAGAATCAATGACGGCGCAACTGTAAGACACGACGCAAGAAACATGTATGACGGCAACGCTTATCGTGTAGGCAATGAAGCCGTGGGAATGCACGAAAGAACTGTTGTTGACGGAACAATTAACAATAACACAACTGTTAGGCATGGCGAAAGAATAACAGCTGTGCCGTATAGCAACACCCAAGCACCAAGAGCTTATGCGCGTTAATTGTGCACTGAGCCAAAGAGGGGTTTAAATAAATATATGCTTGCAAAAGGGGACGTTCATCGTCCCCTTTTTTATTTTGATTTTTTTCTCATATAGTTTTCGAGCATTACTTCTGCCGCCTCTTTTTCGAGGTTGAAAGACAGCATAATTTCAGAAACTACTATTTTTCTAGCAGTAGTTAATGTCTTTTTTTCTGCACCAGAAAGTCCTTTTTGGGTTTCTCTGTGATATAGTTCGTGAAAAACAGCGGCTGTTTGACCAAGCTCTCCGCTTTTAATTTTTTCCATATTTTCTTTATATCGCTGATTCCAGTTATCAGGTTTTGTTGGCACAGGCAAAAAGGCAGTTTCCTTCATAATACGCGCTATGTCATCCTGCGGCAAAATATGGCGCAAATTTGAACTTTGTATTGTATCTTGGCAAAGCAGTATAGTAAGGTTGCCTAATGGCAAGCGTAGCACAAAATAATTTTTGTTTATGCCATCAAAATTCTTTTCTTCTAAATCTTCGATAATCCCCGCTCCATGCATGGGATACACCACAGCTTCGCCCTTTGCGAACACGCCATTCACTCCTCAAAAAATTCCAATATACTACATTATAGCACATTTAACGCTATAATGCAACGGGAATTTTCGATTTAAAAGGATGCGGCGTATAATTTTCAAGCACAAAGTCTTCCACAGTAAAATCGTAGAAATTTTTAATATCAGGATTTATTACCAATTTTGGTGCTTGGCGTGGTTCACGAGTTATCAGCTCTTTTACAATTTCCACATGGCGGTCGTAGACATGGGCATCAGCAATAACGTGTACAAACTCCCCTGCTTCAAGCCCGCTAACTTGTGCAAACATATGTACCAAAATAGCGTACTGGCTCACATTCCAATTATTAGCTGCCAAAAAATCTTGGCTTCGTTGATTTAAAATAGCATTAAGTTTTTTGCCAGAAACATTAAAGGTCATGGAATAAGCGCATGGATAAAGGCTCATGGCGTGAAGGTCTTGGTGGTTATATAGGCTTGTTATAATGCGGCGGGAAGCGGGATTATGTTTTAAGTCGTACAAAACACGGTCTACTTGGTCAAATTCGCCTTCTTTATATTTATGCTTTATGCCCAGTTGATAGCCGTATGCCAGCCCAATACTGCCTTCTTCGTCCGCCCAAGCATCCCAAATTCTGGTGTCAAGCTCATTTACATTATTTGACTTTTTTTGCCATATCCACAAAATCTCATTAATACAGCTTTTAAATGGCAAACGCCGCAAAGTAAGAGCAGGAAATTCAACTGACAAATCGTATCGGTTGACCATCGCAAACTGTTTAATTGTGTGCGCCTTTGTCCCATCTTCCCAAACAGTGCGTACATCCTGCCCTTTGTCCCATATGCCATTTTCCAAAATATTTTTGCAGTTTTCAATGAAAGTCAAATCAGCTTTTGCCATTCTTATTTCCTCCCATATGCTGTAATGTCATGCTTGACATTAATCCTATAATCTATTTTTCATATTTACAAATCTTCCGAAGCGACTTCAAAAAATCTTGCAAAAATGTTTGGTCTACTTTAAAAGCAAATCGCATCAAATGGTCAATATATCCACCATAGCTATACAATTCGCCGCTTATCGTTATCTGTCCTTGCTTGTTCATTTCGAAATCAATAAAATTTCCATATCTACAAATGTTGAGTGTCGCTTTTGCACAGAGAAAATCGTACATATTATTCAAATCTCTTACAAACAAGTCCATGCCTTTGTTGATTTCGTCCACAATCAAGCAATCGACAGTAGCAGAAAATTTGCCAAAATCTGAAATAACTCTCAGGGAAAAAGACATGGTTGCACCATGATGGCAAAAGTTAAAAATCGACAATTCGTTATCGTCATTTTTAATCGTAGCAATCATCTTTATCCCACTCTCCTATAACCTTTTCAACAGTTTCAAAGCCAAGCCCCCGCCGAGCCAAAAAGGCTTTCAGTTTCTGTATCTCTGCAAAATCCTGCGGAAAAGGCTTATTACGCAACTTCTTCTCCAAAGCCCGCTTTGCGGATTCTAGGTCATCCTCATCACTGTTGTCGTTAAAAGCCACGGCAATGTCTTTGTCCGAAACGCCTTTAATACGAAGTTCTTGCTCTATCCGTCTACGCCCATAATTATTAATTTTAGTTTTATGACTAATAAATGCTTTGGCATATGCTATGTCATTCAAGTAGCCTTTTTCCAACAAAAGCGAAATGACGGCATCGATTGCGGCTGGTGAATACTCCTTTTGCGTCAGCTTTTGACGCATTGTGAACACGGACTTTGCCCCTGATGATAAAATTCGTACAGCGGTGTCACGGCATTTTGTATATTCTAATTGTTTTAGAAGCTCCACATAGCGAATTCTTTCGAGGGTTTGCCCAATTTTTAGTCCATAGTGCAACAAGTCCACCCCGTCAATGCCAAAGGCAAATTCACCATCAATAAAGACGGAGTAGCGTTTTTTATTTTTAACCTGCTGAGAAATATCTGTTATAATCATGGTTACTCTTCTTCGGGGTCGCCGTCAAAGCCTAGGTCTTTGATGATGTCATCAATTTCATCGTCATCAATATTTAGCGTGGCTACAACATCATCTTCTTTTTTAGCCTTTTTAGAAGATTTTTTGACTGGCTTTTTTTCTTCCGCTTCTGGTGCAGGCTGTTCACCACCAAGAGTTGTCAACTTGTCCCCAAAACCGTAATGACTGCGCACGGCCTGCTCAATTTCTGCAAAAAGTTCCGGGTTTTCCAGCAAATATTGATTGGACTTCTCCCGTCCTTGCCCAAGGCGAAGCTCGCCGTAGCTAAACCAGCTTCCCGATTTTTGGACGATGTTCACATCCACAGCAAGGTCTAAAATATCGCTGTCTTTTGCAATTCCCTTGCCAAACATAATGTCAAATTCCGCCACTTTAAATGGAGGCGCAACCTTGTTTTTGACCACCTTAACTTTGGCACGAAAGCCAATGTGGTCTTCACCTTGCTTAATTTCACCTTTGCTAACACGTCGAATGTCAAGACGCACGGAAGCATAAAATTTCAAAGCACGCCCGCCCGTTGTGGTTTCGGGATTTCCGTACATAACACCTATTTTTTCACGCAGTTGGTTTGTAAAAAGTATCACGCAGTTGTTTTTGTTGGCAAGAGCCGTCAATTTCCGCAAAGCCTGCGACATAAGGCGGGCGTGTAAGCCCATGTGGCTGTCGCCCATATCCCCCTCAATTTCCGCACGTGGAACAAGGGCGGCTACGGAGTCGATTACAATAACATCAATAGCTCCCGAGCGTACCATTTCATCGGCAATGTCAAGGGCTTGCTCACCATCATCGGGCTGTGATATATAAAGTTCGTCAATATTAACCCCCAAATTTCGGGCATAAACAGGGTCAAGAGCGTGCTCGGCATCAATAAAAGCTACAATTCCGCCCAATTTTTGAGCTTCTGCAATTAAATGCAAGCAAACTGTGGTTTTACCGCTTGACTCCGGTCCATAAATTTCTACAATACGCCCGCGAGGAAAACCCCCAATGCCCAAGGCAACGTCAAGCGAAAGCGAGCCAGAGGGGATGAATTCCACCTTCATGTCCTTTAGCCCCTCGCCCATTTTCATAACACTCCCCTTGCCAAAATCCTTTTCAATTTTGGCAAGTGCTGTCGCCAGCGCCTTTTTTCTATCTTCATTAGTTCCTACACTCATTTTTTCTCCTCCAAAGTTATCATTTTTTTGCATATCTCATGCGGCAAAACGACCAATTAAGACTGGATTTTTGAACCTTATAAGCCCAATGCCACAAATTTTGCACAACCCTCAATTCTACATTTCTATCAAGTAATTCTTCAAAAACATCATCAACCCTACGTGAAGCAATGGGCTTTTCCTCACGTTCACTTACATAGTATCCGGCCACATCGTCCAGCAAATAAAAATTTTTTGGATTAAATTCGTAGATATACAGGGTTGTTTGTGCCACACGTTTAAACCAGTCATCCTCAATAATTACACAATGACGGGCAGATGAGGTAAAAAACTGCTCCACATCTTCTGTCGTTGCGTTTTCGCCAGCGTGGTATGTAACCCTTGGGCAGTCCCTAGGCGTTAAAAAATTCGGCAAGCATTTTTCATTTATTGACCACACCAAGCCCACGTCTTTGCCAACATCCCTTGATGGTTTTCGTGGGGAAAATTTTGCAATATCAGCTTCTTCACTAACATGGAACAAGCGCAAATCCATCACTGCACCTCCAATTCTTTTCGCAAAATATTTAATGCGGCGGTAGTGGTTTGGGTAATGACATCACTGCGGCACCCCTCAAAATCAAATTTGTGTGTTGTTATTTTGTTATTATTGCAAATGCCAATATAAACCAAGCCGACGGGCTTTTCTTCGGTTGCCCCATTTGGGCCTGCTATGCCCGTGGTTGCAATGCCAATATTTGCACCAGCGGTCTTTGCCATGCCAACAGCCATTTCTGCAACACACTCGGCAGAAACTGCGCCGTGAGTATTTAGAGTAGATTGTAAAACACCAAGCCGTGCAATTTTTGCGGCATTGGAGTAGGTTACCATTGCCTCGTCAATAACAGCAGATGCACCAGAAACCGATACAATGGCGGCGCATAAAGCCCCGCCCGTAAGCGATTCTGCAACAGCAATTTTTAATTTACGCTTTGTTAAAATTGCAACAATTTCTTTTGCTGTATTCATGAAAACACCTTCCTATTGCGCCAAATATAGTCTATGCCGCTAATTATGCTGAGGGCGACACAAGAATAAATGAGTAAAACGCCGCTACAATAAAGTAGGGCATGGTCAAAATCCAGCAAGACCACTAAAATCATAGTCATTTGGGTAATAGTCTTTAGCTTTCCCCAAAAATTGGCAGCAATGACAATGTTTTTTTGTGCTGCCAGCATCCGCAAACCTGCAATTACAAATTCCCGTCCCTCAACAATAATTAACACCCACGGCGAAATATCGCCTAAAAAGACCATGTATACCATTGCAGACATTACAAGTATTTTGTCCGCCAGAGGGTCCATAAATTTTCCAAAGTCTGTAATTAAGTTGCGCTTGCGAGCTATATATCCGTCCAAAAAATCGGTGAAAGCTGCCAGTGCAAAGACCGCCACAGCAATAATACGTGCCGTGGGTAGTTCGTACCAACCAAAGCGCACCCCTTCAAGGGCAAGCACAAACAAAGGTATCATGCAAACACGCCCGATTGTTAGTTTATTCGGCAGGTTCATCACAAACTTCCCCCATCACATCGTATTGCCACGCTTCAGTAATCCTCACATGAACAAAATCTCCAATTTCTAATGGTTGCTCGCTAGATATATATGTAATCCCGTCAATGTCGGGAGCTTGGGTATAACTACGCCCAAAATACACGCCGCTTTCCTCAATGCCCTCAACCACAACCTCAAAAATTTTGCCTATATTTTGCCGCAATTTTCTTGCTGAAATTCCCTGCTGCTTTAACATTATCTGCTCTTGTCTATTCAGCTTCACTTTTTCGGGAAGGTGGTCGGGCAGTTTGTCCGCCGCCGTACCTTCTTCACGTGAGTAAGCAAAAGCACCCAAACTATCAAATTCTGCTTGTTCAATAAAGGCACAAAGCCGTGCAAAATCTCTTTTTGTTTCACTGGGAAACCCTGTTATAAGCGTGGTTCGCAAAACAATATCGGGCACATGTCTTTTAATTTCTTTGATGATACTCATCAAAATCTTTGATGACGATTTGCGGTTCATCAATTTCAAAATTCTATCACTGGCATGTTGTATAGGCAGGTCAATATACGGCAAAACCTTTGGATTTTTCGCAATCTCCGCCAACAACTCATCGTATATATGCTCGGGGTAGCAATACAGCAAGCGTATCCACTTTATTCCATCAATTTGACTTAATTCCTGCAAAAGAACGTGAAGCCGCTGTTCTCCGTAAATATCTTTGCCGTAAAGCGTGGTATCTTGGGCGACCAGCACCAATTCTTTTACTCCAAAATCCGCCAACCGCTGAGCTTCTTCTAAAAGGGAGGGCATTGTGCGTGACGTGTACGCTCCACGTATTTTTGGGATGGTGCAATACGTGCAATGACTGTCGCATCCTTCGGCAATACGCAAATAAGCATAATGTTTTGGAGTGGATGGTATTCTCACAGAATGTAGGGGTGGCAACTCACACTCCGCTATATTTCCTGTTATGGTAGGTATTAGTTTATCGTACTCACTAACCCCAAGGACGAAGTCCACACCATCTAATGCCAAAAATTCCTCACGATACCGCTTCGCAGCACAACCCGTTACTACCAAAACTTTGCAAGAGCCGTTGCGTTTAAAGCCAAATGCGGCTTCAACTTCCTCCCTAGCTTCATCCACGGAATCTTTTAAAAAGCCGCAGGTATTAATGATAATGATGTCTGCTTGAGGTAAATCAGAGATTATGTCGATGTTCGCATTTCGCAAAAGTCCAAGCATAATTTCGCTGTCCACCGTGTTTTTATCGCATCCAAGCGAAACCAAAGCGGCTTTTTGTGTCATTTATTTATTCTCCTTTTGTAAAATTCTACAACTTTACTGTATATAGGGTCTTGCAAAGCGTCTTTTCCCTCTTTGGACAAAGTGAAAATACCTTTGTCAACCTTTTCAAACCACCCGTAACTGTTCATCTTCATAACGCTATACGCTTTTTCGTGGCAGGCGTATTCCCGCACAAGCTGGGGCGCAGAGGCAGTCCCGCAAACATCAAGCATAACAGCAATCTGCAAGGCACGTTCCCTATACGCCGTCATTAACTTTGTTTGGATGCTGCCGCCTATGTTTTCATCAAAGTTGCGCCCATTAAATTCTGCAATCATAGCCCGAGATTGTTTTGTGTTTCGTTGGCTAGGCATATTTGGCAAAAGATGACATTCCACAATTTTCGTAGGGCTGTCCATTGCAACAGTTACAAGCCCTATCGACAATTTTTCTAAAATATGTAAAATGTTCCCACGCTTTTTTACAAATGCCGCACGCGGAATAGCCACAAGCACCGCAGAAACTGCTTTTTGCCGCTGTATGACTTGGTACAAAAGGGTCATGTTGAATGTTTTTTTCATTTCTACGCCCCAAAATTCGCCGTTTTGCTCCAACGCCATGTCAAGCCCTTTAACTTCGGCTTTCACAACGAAGCCCTGCTCCTCAAAAAACATCTTTAATGGGGCAAACATATCTGTTTCTTTAAAGTCCATACCGCTACACCAAAGGCTGACAAGTTGGACAAAAGTAAATATTGCCGCCCAAAAATGCTTGACGAGTTATTTTGCTACCGCAAATCCTGCATGGATGAGGTAATGTGTTTTTGGAAAGCAAGGTTTCATAACCGCCTTTGTTATTAAAAAGGTCTTTTTCGGTATCCCTGCCACCCTCATTACGCATTTGTAAAAGTGTGGATTTTACGCTGTTAAACATACGCACCTTGTCGTTATCACCCATTGCGGCGAGTTTTCTTTTTGGGTGAATTCCTGCAAGCAACAAAATATCTTGCAAAACCCCATTACCAAGCCCCGGTATTCGTTGCTCTGTCGCCAAAAAAGCCTTTGCGCTAACAGACGGCTTTGTTCCGCTCCAAAGCGCATCAAAATAGGCTTCATCAAAAGCATCCATCAACGGGTCGGGCTTGCGCTCATTTCCAAAATGCCCAACCATTACATCACTTTCCAGCACAGTGGCAGGATAACAAAGCATCGCACCCCACATTTGCACCGTGCAGCTCATATAAGAATCATCATCAAATTCAAGCAAAAGCTGATGGCTTTTTGGCAACTTTTCACCTGCGGCGTGATATTTTATTGGCGTGCTAATAACCAATACCATATCATCACAAATAACCTCGGTGTTGCCTCCGCAGGTATAGCCCGTTCCCGGGTTTGCCCCTGTGATTTTTTTGCCCGCAAGCATTGCGTTATATGCCTCTGGGTTACCCTCATACCAAGCAAAGCTGTGCGGATGCGCATTTGCAACGGCACTTTTAATAGTTTTGCCCACAAGTGTTTGCTCAATTTGCTCTGCCAATACATATGTTTCGGGAAGCTCTATCATTATTCCTTCTTTCCAGCCATAGCCATGCATGACTCGATTTCATCCACTTCTTTAATAATGCCTTTGGTAAGGTTTTCATATCCATTTTCGGTAATAAGAATATCGTCCTCAATGCGTATGCCTATTTTTTCGTCGGCTACATAAAGCCCGGGTTCTACTGTGATAACCATGCCTACTTCTAAAATAAGCTCGCCGTCAACGCCCGTTGACCCTGCTCCAATATCGTGTACCTCAAGCCCCAAAAAGTGCGAAACACCGTGATAGTAGTAGTTTGAAACATCATCGTCTTGCTCAATAAGCCCGATTTCCTTCAATTTTTCAGCATAAAACTTTTTCACGGTTTCGTTAAGCTCGGAAAACTTCAAGCCCGGCTTGCAAGCCTCAATAACTTTTTTGTTGGCTTCCAAAACTATATTATAGAGCAGTTTTTGACGGTCGGTAAACTTTCCGTTGGCTGGGAAGGTGCGGCTTACATCTGCGTTATAATACTGCCAGCTTGCACCAAAGTCCACCAAAATAAGGTCGCCGTCATTAATTTTGCAGTTATTTTCACCATAATGCAGTACGGTAGCATTTGCGCCGCTTGCCATTATAGTGCGGAAGCCCTTTTCTGCGCCATTTTTCTTAACAATAAAATCCCAATACGCTTCTAATTCATATTCCATCATTCCCGGCTTTGCCTTCTCCAAAAACGTGTAAACACCTTCGGAGGTAATGTCCGCAGCCTTTTGAATCAGAGCCACCTCGTCGGCACTTTTAATTAAGCGCAAACGTGCAAACATTGGGTGGGCATCAATTAGCGTAACCACGGGGAATTTTTCACGTATACGCCCTGCAAGATTAAGCTCTGGCGTGTTTGGTGCGTCAAGACCACGATGCTCCAAATCCAAATAAACAATTTTGCAACGCTCACGCACAAAAGCCCCTCTTGAGGAGCCGCCTAAATGCTCGTCCAGCTCATCCATAAACCCAACTTCCTCTATGCCGCTAATTTCTTGAGCTTTTTCTATTGTCATTGCCGCCCCGTCCCATTTTGCGGTGTGTTCGTCGTAACGCTCTAAATAAATACGGCAAGTTACCTCGCCCTTTTTGTCTTTGCGCATCATAAAAGCCATGCCAGCCCTGTCAATACCCGTAACATACAAAAAATTACGCTGCGGACTGTAATCATAGTATCTATCACCACGCATAACGGGTGCCACACCTGAATAAATAACCAGCACACTATTATCTTCCATGATGCCCGCAAAATTTTCACGGTTCTTTGCGTAAAATTCCTTCATAATATCAACCCCGCTTCCATAATATATTATCATTATACCACAGCAAAAATTTTTTTCAACGAAAATTTCAAAAACCCTTGACAAAGAAAAAAATATACCGTATAATCACAAAGGTAACTTGGCAGGATAGCTCAGCTGGCTAGAGCATTCGGTTCATACCCGAAGGGTCGGGGGTTCAAATCCCTTTCCTGCTAGTAAAAACCCTTACAAATCTTGATTTGTAAGGGTTTTTTATTTTTGGCTTTCTATTAATTAACCACATATTAACCACAAAAGAAATTTAAAGGGACTTGTGTTATAATTTTGCCGTGAGCCTTATTGGCATTTTCTTTCAAACGACCCATAAGATGTTAATCAGGTTATGATTACGCTCTAGACATCAAAAAAAATATAGAATTCTAAAAAATTCCCGCGATATGCTCTGTTTTTATTTTGTTGGTTTTAGTATAATGTTGTTGTATTTTACATATTTATGAAAAAGGAGATGGAGCGCATGTTAAAAATGCCACAAACACTTGATTATGCTGTTATTCAGCAAGGGTTTAACATCAATAGTATTTTGCAGGAGCTTGACTATGCAATAGACCAAAGATGTTATGGTGAAGAGAAATATTTGGTGCATGACATTGAAGAACCTCTAAACGCTAATGAGTTTTACAGTCTTATTAAATTTGAGATACAAGATGTTTTAAGAAGAATTATTAATGACAATGATTTTATGAGAAAGCAACTACGTGAATTTCCCACTCAGGCCGATTATGTAGAGTCTCTTGTGGATGGTTTTGCGAGGGAATCAGCGCATGGGGTTTTGAGGTAGTAATTGTTGTGTGTCAGCCGCCTGCCCGCTTTGCATTGCATTTGTGAAGCTGGCAGGCGGGCGCACGGCATGAAATCATTCAACCCTTTTTGAGATTACTGGCAACGAGTTTTAAGGCCTCGTCTAAAATATCATTAGGTATAATTTCTATAAAATCGTAGTTTCTAGCTTCCATATCTAAAATTTTCGTTTGACCCGCCATTGCAAAACCTTTATCTTTGTTGGTTATAGGGCTAATCATAAGCATTTTATTGTTCTTTACCCGTTTTCAATTCCAAATCCAACCAAATTATAGACCCTTGCTCAATCATATTTCCCCCTCTCCCTACTTTTCCAAACTTGATGCAATCTGACCCATAGTAGGGATTCTAAATTGCCCCTTATAAATTCTCGAAATTTATAAGGCTTATAGCAAGCTCTAAAAAAAGAAGAATAAACTGCGAGATATGGCATCAAGCACAACTGGGACCCTGCCATGAGACAAGAACCCCTTTGCATATACAAGCATAGTATGTACTACGGTCGCAAAAAAGACTGAAGATGTAATACAAAGGAGGTGAAATAAAAATGATTAATTTTGAACGTGAAAACAGGCATGGACGGGAGCACGAGACTACGCATGAGCGTGAACACGAGCACAGACACAAGCATGAACACGAGCATTTTACAAAGCATAGAAAGGTTTGCACTGTAGAAACAGGTGAAAATATAACCATCACAACACCTGTTGTACTTAATGCTTATGTAGATAGCTGCAAAGTTGAAATTGAGTGCAGAGGACACGAGATAATAAGAGAGTCTTCCCGCAGACCAAATCACCACAGATTTAGAATACGCCAGAAAATGCACGTACACATCCCTATTGACTTTGTTGCCGAATGTAATGTGGGCGACGGCAGGGTAGAATTTGATTTTGATGAGAATTAATGCAACAGTTTAGCTCTATAAAATAATCCCCGCAAAATATCAAGATTTTGCGGGGATTATTTTTGGGGGAGCGGGTTCTCGTAGGGGCGAGCATTGTTCGCCCGTTTTGCGGGGCTTGTTTTGTAGTCAAAACCCCGTCATTGCGGCACGCACTTTGCCGCAATCCCACAAAATAGCGTAATTCGCATTGACAAAATCGTAGGGGCGGCATTTTGCCGCCTGTAACACTTTCGTTTTGAAGCCGAATTTGACGAGGCATTAGCTCCAGCGGGCGGCAGAATGCCGCCCCTACGAGAAGCCCGTTGCCGCAAAACTTTAATTAGTATGATTGTCCACTTTCGGTTGCAAAAAATGTTATTAGGTGTTATAATAAAAATTTGCATACATGGCGTAATGCGACATGTTTTATTAAATATTTTGCCTATAATTAAAACAACACACAGTAAAATGTAAAAAATTAGGGAGGAGGGGCTAATTATGGTGTTTAGTGGGATATTTGTACATATTATTCGACCTGCTGGTTGGCCTGCAAGTGAAGGTATTTCTTACGGATAGTGCTAAAATCGATGCCTAGTCTTTTATAGGCATCTTTTTTTATCATTTCGGCAAGGTATTCATTTTCCGTAGCAACAGCATTATTGTAGGCAAGAAAAGCATTGTCGAAATAACCTTCCATGTCGTCTTGGTAGAATTTGGCTTCTCCAATGTTGTTAATTAAAAAAGGTAGTATCCTTTGTCTCTCGTATTTAAGAGCCAATTTTCTGCCTTTTTCGGCAATCTGCTCTGCTTTTAAAAATTTGCCTGACATGCCGTAACATGTGGACAAATTAAGTAAAACAGCGACATACAGCTCACATTTAAGCCTTTCATTAAGATAGAATTTGTCCATGCTTTTAGCAACGTCCCCAAGCACTCTTAATCCTTCATCTGGCTTGTTGGCGTTGATATACTGCCTCCCAATTCCGTTAAGTATCATAATTTCGTCAAGACGAAAGTGGTATTTTGATATGTCTTTAAGGTCAAAATCTTTTCTAATAATCCTAATTATTTCAACTGCTCTATCGACAAATGCTTGTGTATCTAGCCCTTGCTCTGTCAATAGCTTGCCATACAAATATACTTGGTGGTATAGCTTCGAACTTGTGAAATTTTCCTTGTCTATTTCTGAAAGCGTTTTGAGCAACCCTTCAATGTTCACATCCCTAATGTGATACTTCAACTCGTTAAATAAATTATTTGCACGTTGACAATCGCTTCCAATCAATATATGGATTGTGTCTTCCCGTGATACATTGAATAGTTGCATCATACTCAAAAACAAATAGTATTTCGGCTTACATTCACCACGTTCAATGCGGGAAATAGTCGAATCCGAAACACCCAAGCTCTCAGCAACTTCAGCCTGCGTCATTCCGTTTTCTTTCCGCATGTTAGCAATTTGGATGCCTATCTCCCATTGACTCTCATTAGGTGCCGCTTTTGAAGTTTTCTTCGGTTGCACACCATTCTTTACCTTGCCATTCGCTTTTCCTTTTTGTCTCATAACAAGACCTCCTTAAAATATATAAAATGTAAAACACAAAATAATATGTCGAATTATGTCGCTACCTCTATAATAGCGAAAAACCCGCACAAATAAAAGAGCATATCCCAAAAACACGAGCTTTTATTTTGCCGCAGACGCAACATAAGCTCTAAAAAATTCCCGCGATATGCTCTGTTTTTATTTTGTCGAATTTAGTATAATACTGTTACATTTTGTATATTAAAAAGGAGATGGATTAAATGTTAAAAATGCTGCAAGCACCTAATTATGCTGTTGTACAGCGAGAGTTCAGCATCAATAGTATTTTGCAAGAGCTTGACTATGCAATAAGCCAAAGATGTCACGGTACAGAGAAATACTTGGTGCATGATGTCGAAAAACCCTTAAGTGCCCGTGAGTTTTACGACATCATTAAATTTGAAATACAGGATATTTTAGGAAGAATTATTGATGACAATGATTTTATGAAAAAGCAACTGCAAGAATTCCCCGCCCAAGCGGACTATGTAGAGGCTCTTATAAATGACTTTGCAAAAGAAACAGCACAAAGAATTTTGAAATAATTTGGTTACATACAATTTCAAAGTACAACGAAACCCCCCTGAAGTATAGTTGCTTCAGGGGGTTTCTACTGGAGAATACCGGACTTGAACCGGTGACCTCTTGACTGCCAGTCAAGCGCGCTCCCAACTGCGCTAATCCCCCGTATATATAGGGAGTATAGCACGGCTTTTTTCGCTTGTCAAGCATTTTTGTTTTGAAAATGCGAACAATTTCTCGTAGGGGCGGCATTTTGCCGCCCGTAACACTTTTGTCTTGAAGTCGATATTCGGCAAAGCATTAGCTCCAGCTGGCGGCAGAATGCCGCCCCTACGATAAACCGTTGTCGTAAACTTTAATCGGTTCGATTGTCCGCTTCCTGCTTTAAAAGATAATTTTAATAAAATTGTTGTAAACAAAGGTTTACAAGAGCGGGAAAAATGTGGTATAATGAAGGATGGATTTTTTGGGAGGGTTGTTTATGGAGAAATTTCAAATTGTGTCAGATTTTGTGCCTACGGGCGACCAGCCGCAGGCTGTGGACGCTTTGACGCAGGCCTTTGAAAACGGCGAGCGTTTTGGCACTTTGCTTGGGGTTACGGGCAGCGGCAAAACTTTTACTGTTGCAAATATTATACAACGGCTGCAAAAGCCTACCATAGTAATGGCTCACAACAAGACGCTTGCAGCGCAGCTTTACAACGAGTTTAAAGAGTTTTTTCCTAACAACGCCGTGGAATATTTTGTAAGTTATTATGACTATTATCAGCCAGAGGCTTACGTGCCGTCCAGCGATACTTATATTGAAAAAGATAGTGCTATAAATGATGAGATTGATAAACTGCGCCATAGTGCGACGGCAGCCATTGCAGAGCGCAAAGACGTTATTATTATTGCGTCTGTTTCGTGCATTTACGGTCTTGGCTCGCCTATTGACTACAAAAATTTGGTAATTTCGCTTCGCCCCGGTATGATGAGGGATAGGGACGAGCTTTTGCGCCGTTTGGTGGATATACAATACAACCGCAATGATATGAATTTTATGCGGGGGACTTTTCGTGTGCGTGGCGATGTGGTGGAGATTTTCCCCGCATACAGCGATACCACGGCTTTTCGTGTGGAATTTTTTGGGGATGAAATTGAGCGTATTACAGAAATAGAGCCGCTTACGGGCGAAATTTTGGGCGCACGCACGCACGTGTCCATCTTCCCCGCAAGCCACTACGTTACCACCAAGGAAAATTTAGAACGTGCAATTACGGATATTGAAGAAGAACTTGCCGAACAAATTACGTATTTAAAAGGGCAGGACAAGCTAATAGAAGCCCAGCGCATTGCGCAAAGAACACGATACGATGTAGAGATGCTGCGGGAAATGGGCTTTTGCAATGGTATTGAAAATTATAGCCGACATTTGACAAACGGCAAGGCGGGCGACGCACCACATACCCTGCTGGATTATTTTGGCGACGACTTTTTAATTGTGGTGGACGAAAGCCATGTTACATTGCCGCAATTTAGGGGGATGTACCTTGGGGATAGAAGCCGCAAGGAAACGTTGGTGGACTTTGGTTTTAGGCTTCCGTCGGCACTCGACAACCGCCCCCTTCGTTTTGAAGAATTTGAGAAAAAGATGGGGCAAGCCCTGTTTGTTTCTGCAACGCCGTCTGTTTACGAAAAGGAAAATAGTAAGTTGATAGTAGAGCAAATTATCCGCCCAACGGGCTTAATTGACCCTGAAATTTTTGTGCGACCTATAACTGGGCAAATTGACGACCTTATCACCGAAATAAAAAAGGTTACAGACCAAGGCTTTAAAGTGCTTGTAACCACCCTTACCAAACGCATGGCGGAAGACTTGACGGACTATTTAAAAAATAGCGGTATTGGCGTGCGCTATTTGCACAGCGACATCAAAACCCTTGAACGCCTTGAAATTATAAGGGATTTACGTATGGATGTTTTCGACGTGCTTGTGGGCATTAACCTTTTGCGGGAGGGGCTGGACATCCCCGAAGTCGCCCTTGTCGCCATCCTTGACGCAGACAAAGAGGGCTTTTTGCGCTCGGAAACTTCCCTCGTGCAAACAATAGGGCGTGCCGCAAGAAACAGCGAAGGGCGTGTAATAATGTACGCCGACAACATGACACGCAGCATGAACTACGCCATCAACGAAACCAACCGCCGCCGAGACATCCAGCAACAATACAACGCAGACAACAACATCACCCCACAAACCATCATCAAAAAAGTGCACGACATTATCCAAGCCACCATGGCAGTGGAGGAGAAAAAGAAGTCCACAAAGCTAACAAAAGACCCAGAAAGCATGAGCCGCGAGGAGCTTATAGTATATATCAAGGGGCTTGAAAAAGAGATGAAGCAAGCCGCAGGCGACCTTAACTTTGAGAGGGC
>Ga0123352_10004621_pt1 | contig 20329 bp, 7 predicted proteins | sample TergutLab28metaG_FD_89700 | JGI IMG/M metagenome (GOLD analysis project Ga0123352, IMG submission 89700) | Labiotermes labralis P1 segment gut microbial communities from Petit-Saut dam, French Guiana - Lab288 P1 | ecosystem: Host-associated > Arthropoda: Insects > Digestive system > Gut ...
ACTTTCCCTACAACTTCTGTCTGAAACATTTCTCATTCTAACAAGAATTCAGCGAGGTATCATCATAAATGTACAAAGACCTTCATGTGAAGAAACAGTTATTCTTCAGAGTTTAATAAAACTTACATTTTCTTGACAGATTTTCAAAAAGATTCTCAAATGTCAAATTTCATTAAAATCCGTCCAGTGGGAGTCGGGCTGTTCTATGCTGATGGACAAACAAACAGACAGACACATGATGCAGCTAATAGTCACTTTTCACAATTTTGTAAACGCGCCTAAGAACATGCGGAGGCAACTGCTTAGTCATGTACAGTACAATATGTTGACATATGGGGAAATGGAGCTATAATGTCCAGTTGTCCACACACAAGTTATATTGAACGGCTTCTATATACAGTGAATAAATATAAATGCACCCAGGTACGAACCCAAAATTTTTCATTGGCGAGGGGGGGGGGGGGCGGCGGCCTTAAGGCTATATATAATTTATGTTCGATTTTAAAAATTGTGTTACAAAAATCATATCGTAAGTATAACTGTAACATAACACTGTTTGGAACTGTATTTATATACATACAAATATAACTACATGCTCCATGACTCAGTGTCCTACATTCTTGGTTTTCTAATCTAATAATTCATTTTTCAAAATTCTCATGTGCTAGTCATCAGCTGATTTCAGTGGCTCATTTTGGCTGGAGGGTAAATCATGTAAAATGTTTGATATCATCAAATCTACAAATTATTTTTTTTTTATTTTGGTGTTGGGGGGTTTGTGGGGGAGCTGCAGCCCAGCAGCCCCCCTTGGGTGTGCCCCTGTATGTACCAGACATTTCTGAAAATTAATACTAACATCCTACCTGTTAATTTAAACATCTGTGAATATACAATAGGTTGAAGTGGGAAGCAAGGAATGCACATTCTACTTGAGCAAACTCAATAAACACAAGGCAGAACTCTCAAACGTTACATAATGCAACACAGTGTTGACAACCATATATGCAAATGATCATGAAGAATGAAAAGTAACCAAAGATAAGGAGCAGAATAGAAGTAGAACTGTTTCACAGAATAAATGAAAATTCACAGACAAATATATACACAGCAAGAACATTTGACAAAAGTTACACACACACATACACGCATGTAGATATGCATGTATATTGAAGCTCAAAAACAATATTCAAGAACACAGGTTTGAATTAGCAGGTCCAACTGTGTACATATTTTCTTTGCCTCCTTGATTTTTATTTGAAGACAGAGTCTCATGCACCCTCTGAAACAATGCACGTAAGATCTACTCCACTTAATGGGGTAAAAAAGAAAGAAAACACACCTTGATATATGAGCAGGGAATTGGGATACAGGTTATCATGGGTTGGACGTGTACATTAACCTTTTGACGCCTAATATCAACTATAGTTGACGTACCACACCGCTAACCTCCGAAGTTACATTTTATATATTCATTCAACAAATATAGGTACCGAATATTTTAAACATGGTGTATACTCTCCGTTTTTTTCTCTTCAAAATGCGGTTTGTTTCATAATTCTAACGTATTTGGTTCCTGTATTATTCATATTTTATATACAGGATGTGCTAAAATTAAAAAAATAATTCCAGCGCCAAAAGGTTAAATGACAAGGTGTTTCATTTAATGACACTACCAATTTGTCAGTGACAGTGGAATGACATGTGAGTAGGGAGCATTGGTGGATGACACAGACAGCAGACAACTCAAGTACTCAGAGATAGCCCCGTTTCAGTGCTATTCTGCTCATCGCCAATCCCATGCAGACCAGCCCGAGACTGAAACCAGGCCTCTGTTGTGAGAGGACAATGATGAATGGAAAAGGAATGATCAAGCATGTTTATGAGCAAAATTCTTGAAAATGCATTTACACTTAACACCCAAGATATAAAGTCCCTAAAGTCACTTTACCAAAATCATACCAAGTTCCAGACAGTGCTACTTACAACTCTATTTACAGCCAACCAACCACCACCAGAGACTGACAACACAAATAGGAACTAGTGTTACCAGTGTTATCAAATGTTCCAAATAAAATCCAGAAGGGAAGTAAAACTAAACTCAACTGAATATTTCACTATCTTGGTACAGTGGCTTTTATGACACCTGGCACCAAATAGGAATCCAAGGCTAGCTTACAGGAACATAAACCTTACTGGAACGGGCTCAACATAGGTACTCTTAGGAAACTGACAGCTTCTTGTGTGGTACAGAAAATACCACATACCCCACTCTGAGAGAGTTTAATCCATTTCAGAATCTTACACTATTTTAACATTTTAATATTATCCAGCCATCTGAAAGTTACAAACCCCAATGCAAAAGTGGCCTACTGTCACATGAACTATCAAAATCAGATGCAGTTTAAATCTCTTTTTCATAACAACCAGTACGTAAAAAAAAAATATATGAGAACTTAACCACACAAATGAGACATAATGCAATGTTAAAGAAATAAAAACTATTCACTTGTAACCAAATTAAACATACACACTTTGTGCTGATGCCTTAATCTTTCAAAATCAGTATACTGGTGCTGGTTTCTGAGTAGGAAGAAGATGGAATCTCTTCTTGATGATAATTCTCTGCCTAGAATATTTATCCTCTGGAGAGAAGCGAGCTAAAAAGAAAACACATCACATAAATGATCTGCTTGTGTTAACTTTTAAACAGAACTGCTGACAAATCAGATAATTCAAAATGGTGGCTTATGTTAAGACCTGTCACTCCACAGCCATGAATATAAGACATTATATATGGTTTCTAATGCAGATATTCAAAATTTGGTCAGGTTTTAATGTGAATAGTAACTAAGTTGAACAAACAGGGCTAATTTATGGCTACCACAGACTGCATGGCTATGTACAGCCCCACAATTTGGGGAACCAAAAGCTGGTTGTAATATAGGTTTTGCATCCAAACATATGTCATAAAAAGTCCTTACAGTACTTTATCTGCCATTTCAGATTCTGGATTACATGTAGGTAGGACACCAAAATTTATTTTTTCATTGGGACTACAACTGCCTTCAACTGGCCCTTCCCACAAGCACTAAAATTTAGTAATTAATATCACTATATTGTTAGCAGTTCTATGGTTTCCTTTTACAGTTACATGCCCCAAAACCATCCCAAAATCACAAAATTAGCCAGTAATAACCTAGGAAGTATATGCTGCCATTCAAAATCCACTTCATAGCAGTGAAAGTATAATACACTATAAGCTAGCTTGATTTTATTTTTTATTTTTTATTACCTGTCGAGGACATCCCGTTGTGTTACTGTCATAGCTAGTCAAGTGCATTCCACCAACCAATACAGAAATTTAAGAAGCAAGGTTCTGAAATGTTGTACAAACATTTACTTCAATCGTCAATGTCTTAAAAGGAATCTAACACTTAATGACGCCAAGATAAGAATACCATATAGCTTGCTTGTGCTTTGCTTGGATATGAAGCCTGATAGTCATAAAACTTTTCCTATAGTAGCTTGTGCCACCTGCTTTAATTTTTTTCAGTCATAAAGATGAATGGAGATTAAACAGGTTCATCTGACAGAACTCTTGTACCTTGTACAGTAGCAATGAATATGAGCATCAATCTGGTACAGGATGTGGACCACAATGTACTGTTCACTACACTAGTGACAATGTGTAAGCTGTACACCCACTCCATCAACAGATAAGTACGAATCACTTCATTATAATGCCCTTGCATTCTGTGGCATATTTACATAGAGACCCACAATTGTCCATGCTCATGTTAATACCAAAAAAGAATTGTTACACTTAAAAACTAAAGAATACTGCATCAAAAACCATAAGCCTAATAAATGAGGAATGTACTTCGTAACTAGAAATGTCATATTAAATACCTGGATGGGCAGACATTGTTGGTGTTCCATCTGGCGCTGACTTCTGGAATACACAAAAGAAAATCAGGTGCATACAACTACTGCTTAAAACCAGACCCCAAGCTTCTCAGTTTAACATTTTTGCTTCTTTATTACTGCATAAAAGACCTCCTCATACCCATTAAATGAGATGCTGGCTGAAGGTAAATGTTGCTCCTGTGTATGCCATGAAGGCATATGGAGGATGTTTCACCACAGGAGTTTTCAGATTTTCAAAACAGTGTCGATGAGGTAACCATTCTTCTAGGAAATTATGCCGCGTCACTTGGGTAAGTGGTAACCGATGTGGTCGGAACCAGTTAACGCAGTGACGGGAATCATACCCCAGACCCCTGTTTTGGCAAATTTGTAACTGGTCTGTAGAGGTTTTACTGGTCAAGGAATCCGTCAAGTTTTGTCAACTCCGAAGGAGCTAGCAACGAAAAATTCTGGTTGTGTGCTGGTAAAAAGGGTTATATCATACACGGCATGCAAAATCCGAATTAGTGCCATGTTACATGGCAGCGTTTCCTCCGTTATCTTCGAAAGTTTCATGCTGTTGGTCTTAAAATTATCCTATACATCTTACCACTTACTATACAACAAGGGATTAAACGTAATCTGCCAACACATGAATTCATCAGTCCCTCTGACAGCCACTATCGAAGAACGTACTTTGCACTTCATTTCTCACCTTAAACGTGTACACTCTACCTCCATCTTCACCAATGTAGTACATTAAGTACATCTTTTGCAAGACTTCACGCTTAAGGTCGTGTAACTTCTGAAGATGTAATAAAATACAAATATGCCCCTATTTAAACTCTTTGCTTTGTAAATCTGTACTGTTCTGATACACACAAAAAAAAAACTGCACACACGCGTGCTTAACTTAGACCCACGCTTCACAAATGACACTCCAAGAAAATTCAAAACAAATCCCACAAAATGGAGGAAATCTTCTACCAACACAAGTACTCTAAAAATATCAGTTGAAAACACTATTTATTAGTTATATTGCAATAATCCGCCATGTACACGTATTTGAATATTATATGAAACTAGTAAAGACAATATTTTAAAGAAATTATATGACAATTTAAATATAAATATCAGATAAGCAATTGATGTTATTGGCGACAATGATATCTGTGTCTGCTCACCAACTCATATACTCCGTGCAGGAGCTTCCACCTATTGTTGAAATAGAACTACTATTTGTGCAGTTGCTCAGTCGGTAAGAGAGGATAGGTAGTGCTTGATGAGGTTTTCTGCGAATCTTCGATTTATACGTAGTATGTACTGGTAAAGCGTTGGAAACTTTATCTTCTAAAGCCTGGATTGCAGAATAAAGTCCTATTTAGTAATAATGTAGAGGCAACTAAACAAACTTCCCACCATTAGAATGTCACACAGATATATAACATACTTGTGAATGAGCTATGTGATAGATGACACTAACAGAAGATGTCTTGTAGCATCTATAACATCCAGTACTAAAACTTTTGATTTCATAATCAAATATGTTTCTTTGTGTGAAATGCTGGTTTTTGTTGCATGTATGCTACGTGTTGATTGTTTTTCCAGTCATGTTCAACTCCTTTCATTCAACAGATATCTTCTTTACTTTTATTTTTTTACACCACATGAAGGAAAGAAGCTCTTGAATAGCTAGTATACCACACATAGCACATCTATACCCTTAGTACCATTATGAGACCTCTATATGGGCCCATATCCTCCTCATGACTGATTAGCCATGAAAATGGTGACTGCTCTTGAAACAAAATGCAACAACTTTCAACACATGATACAGCTAAACCCAAAAAATCAAAACCGTAAATTAGATACAGGCTACAGAAAACCAAGAACAATAATATGTAGTAGTCAGCCAAGTCAGTAAAAATAATCAGAGTAAACATGGTGCTAATTTTTTAATGAAAATCTGATATTTAATTGAAAAGTGTGCTTAGGGGTGTGGAAAATGTCTTTATTTCTTAACCTCTTTATTTCAAATGTAGTACAAGAGTTTGAACAGCGATACAAATTTAACTGGCCAGTCCCCAGTCATTGTGGCAACATAATTATAATCATCATATATCACTATATTTTATACTCAGTTATTACATTTTTGAGCAAAGTGGGAATCACAGACCCATTAGGATACAAATTATTTAGGTGCTTACCTTCACAGATAACATGAAAGAAGTTGTAGATGTAAAATTTTGTAGTATGTTCTTGGTTCCATACATCATATTGGTTTATTTTGTGTTTATAATTATATTACATTTATAATTATTTTGTTATACATTCCTCTCAGTTTGTTCTTAAACTATTTCTAAGCACCTTTTCACAGAAATTTTAACTGCTCTCGATTTAACCCTTTACCTGCTAACGTGGAGAATGTTGTGAGCTCCGAATAATGCTAGCAAAGGGCAGATGGGATTTAACTCAGCGTTTAAAGGGTTAATGTAGTAGTAGCATAAATGCATGAAATGTAATTTTCCAAAAATTCTATCTTCAGGCTATAGGGGAGTCCCAAAGAAATCACCTCTCAGGACAGCCAATATGTAATCTGCAGACAATTATGCAGCATTTTATTTCTCTCTAACATTTATCAGGGTCATCACCTCATTCTCTGTCTTGATGTAAATGTGAAGTTCACCCTAATAAGGCCATGAAGGCCCAGAGGGAGAGTAGAAGTATAGCTATATTCTTTCTTCAATCTTGGCAGTAGATGGGGGTGGGTGGTCAACACCACACCCTGGCCGCTTGACCCCTGGGAGACAGACCTGATACCCAATATGCAGGAGGTTTGATGGGCCCTAGGGCCGGTCTGGAAAGTGCAGAAAATCTCGCTCCACCGAGATTCGATCCCCAGACTTTCTAATCCATATCAAGTTGCTATACCAACTATGCTATCCCCACCCACTCTGTTCTGATGGGCAGTGATTTAATACACTCATTACACACCACACATGCGATATCCAATTCATTTAACAGCACTGGCCATTATTGACTTATTGCGTTAATCCTAGGAAATTCTGATGATGAATATATATATTACTTATAGTAGTGTTGGTTTTATGGCCTTTTCCATCATAAATTATTCAGAACAGGAAACAATATTTCTAGAACTGGATCTGTTTCAGTGATCAGCTGGGGAGGCACCTACTTGGGTGAGTTTATTACAATAAGAGCTAAAAAATGATTGGGACTGGTTATTTCTTATGTTCCCAACTGAATATAAGCCTCTTTATGCTTTCAGGATGATAAACCTTGGTTGCTGAAACATAGTATTCCGTTCAGAATTGTGGCTGGGCAAAATGCAGAAATAATTTGGTGTCTGGGAAGAGCAATGGAAAAATGTCTTCCACTGTCTATCATTAGAGCTCTTTGTTGATTTTCAACATATTTCTCATGGAAATATACTAAAAAAAGAAGGTTTCTTTGCACAAGATCCAACATGGAAAGTGTTGATTTTTTTGCGATGTATATCACCCCAGTTTATATCCAGAGTGTCCTTGCACAATATACTGTGTTTATGAGTTGCATATATAGGGATTTTTTTAACATTTTATAAAGAAACAATGCACTAAATATGATATCTACTTCGATTGGATTAATACAGATAAAATCCTGTAGAACATGTAAACGTAAAACCAAAAATATTGGTAGAATGAACAGTGGTTAAGGCCATGATGATTTGATAGTAATCTACAGTCTAACTCCAGTACTGAAGAGGCTACATGTAATGCAAGCCACAGGAGATGTCACAGTCTTACAGACGGTTTTGAATCTTGTTTGAGTCACCAGATGATACAATGTAGCCCACAATATTGAACATGCCATGGATCCCACCTAATATACTTTCTGACCATGACAGAAGCATCCAAAGCAGGAGTCCTAACAAAATCAGCTTGGTGAACACATCCACCCAGTACATTCTGAAACAAAACCACCTTTTCTCAACACAATCTAGTTGAATATGTATGAATAATTTGTATGTTAACAGTGAGTTGACAGTTATTAAGAAAGAGTGGTCTGTTGTGGGTTTCACCTTGGGAGACAAGGAATTTAAGATAAACTCCACTTAAGAATGCTGGTAAGCTGGTTGAGATTTCAGCCTGATTTATCAAATAAGGAATTCTGGAATATTACTGCTGCACCAACCAGCAAGATAAAACACAATACATCTGATAATAAAATTTAATATTTGTGACAAAATGTTGAGCAAGTCAAATTAAACATGAATTATTATTCTGGTATTCACATATCTGCTAGGCCAAGTAATTTCACCCTTAGGAAATGTGTTGAATTAACTCCAGCAACAAGGAAAAGAATGGAAGGAGATATTCCGGCTGTTGTATACATTATTTTTAAAATAAAATATCTGTGTAATTTCACAAAGAAAGCCATTCCATCACAGCATATATCATCCAAAATAAATTTAAAATTTACTTAACTATCAATATTCATCGTTATGAAGGTTCATACTAATTACCCAAACACGTTTCGGAATTTAGTAACTACACCCTCAGCAGCATCCGCGCACGCACGCACACACGCGCACACACACACACACACACACACACACACACACACACAGGATTATCTGCTTTTTGAAAGCTAATATAACCAATACAGCAATTGACACGGATGAATGACAAGAAAAAACCAATATGACGATCATAATGTAATAATTAAATATGTAATGGCACGTAATGTTCGAAGAGCAGTAGCCGAAATTACATTTATGCATATTTGCAAATTATTGAAATTTTATTTATATGCCGTGGTACACTCAGTATGCTTCCGCAATAAACCAGTAGATGTCGACAGTAGCGTTTGCGGTACCGACTTCCATTTTGATAAGTGTTATGACTTTTATAATCTTTCATCCGCAAAATATCCAACCATCCGTTCAAGATAACATCAGCAATGACGGCAGTTAAGTGTGAACGAATTGTATTAACTCGAAAACTGAAGCTATGACTGATAAAAGTAGAATAAAGTGGCAAAAGTACAGACTACACTGCAGCTCCAAGAGCGCCAAATTTGTATGTGTCTTTTACAGTGTTTTAAAACAACGGTAAAATTTCATTTAGTGTACAGTGGTTTTGTGTAATTGCATCATATGTGATAAACGCTGTGTGTTAATATAATTTTTAGGAAACTTAAAAGTGGAAATAATGTACTACAACACTGTCCCCTCTCCCTCTAAGAAGAATCAAGTTTGCTGCAGTGTGTGTTAAGTACATAACATTCTAATTTTCAATGCATTATAGATCATATATTATGCATAGGGTTTTATTTGGTGTGAGATGGCACAATCTACAAGTGTACAGGATGTATTGTGCCCCCACCTAACAATTTGTCCTAACCAGTGACCACCAGGTACCCATGATAGCTGGTGACACAACCCTAATGGTACTTAACAAAACTTTTAATGAGAGCAATAGACTGTGACTTAAAACTCTGTAAATTGTGTGTGACCCATGAAGAGGCGCTTTTATTGTAATGGTTAAGTAAACATGTTATTAGTGTTACAAATGTTGAAATTGGTTACTGTAGTTATCTAGGTTACTGAGGTTACAAATATACCTATGATTATTATGGTTACCATTGCTGCCATGGTTAGCAAGGTTACCATTTTTCAGCGTTCTGTGTCATTCGACAAATGTACTAGAAATTTTTCACCCTGCAGGCATTTCCTGTTTTGTTTTGTGCATAATTTCTGACGAAATGAATGCTAGGTATGAGCTGTAATTAAAATAGGGACTGATGCAGTCTACAGTGAACAATTATTAGTTTAAAGTTCCTGGTACCAAAATTTATTTAAATCTGTTGCATAGTTTTGACGATAAAAGCTGCAGTTAACTGATGTACAGACAAATGTGACACACACTTCAGTATATACTTGGGAAAAAAGCATATAGAAATTGAGTTGTAGTAGAAGAGACAATATATGATGTCTCAGCCATTTGAGTATTTATCAACACTTACTGTTACTTACACTTTTATGTGCCGTTTGGCTGCTGGGAGTGTCTCTGGTGTTTCATTGAGAATGTACAAACGAGCTGCTTTTACAGCGTCTACGAGGTATTGATAAATGTCCAAATCATTGCCATCAATTTTGAAGACCTTCCTTTCTCTTTCATTCATCATTTTTCTCAGTACATTTACTTGTTCATTTCTGAAGATCCACTGTTTGTTGGTGTAGTATTCAAACACCTCAAAACCTTTGTTGATTCTACGTTGAACTCGTAGCAGACTAAAAGGCAGAAATTAATATCATGTGTACATATGTGTGTGTGTATCTATTACAGAGAAAACATGTATGCACTCTATGTTAGGCATAAACGTTATTATGTTATAATGTTAAAGTGGATCTTACATACATAGGGTGGAACTGTGTGGACTGAATTTATTTGACTCAGGAAAGGGACCTGTAGTGGCCTATTGTGAACATGGTACTGGACCTTAGGATTCACTGTGCAGCATAATATGTCTTTACTAGTTGAGTGGTTGTTGACTTCCCTAGAAGGAATTTTCTTGTTTGAGTCAGTTATTTAGATAATGGAGATCATTTATTAAGCAAACATTCATGCAGCAAAAGTGATTTTATAATGTTGTAAATAGAGTACTTAGGGTCACTGTGATCTGGAGTAATAAAAATGTAACTAACGTTAAGGAAAGATACACTTACACATATGCGTGATATGCGTATGTGTAAGTGTTCATTACAATGGATAGAAATTAACTGAAAATAAAAGTACTGTTTAAAACAAATGTATGGGTTAAGGCATTGACATAACTTGTTGGTGGGGTGCAAGAGGGGGCAAATGCCCCTGCGATATTGCAATGTTTTTATTACCTAAGAGTAGTTTTTTTTTTAGCTAATGAGTTGAAATGGTGGAAAATAAAAAAATTGGGGTGAGAGTGAGGAAAGTGTATGTGTACATTAATGGCTGGTTTGAACCAATCTTACCTCTCTTTCTAACTTGACTTGTATGTAAATTCAAGCTTCTAATACCAATGGTGTATTTGCCCCCCCCCCCTCCCCCACCAGTGTTAATAGCCAAGTTATGGTAACCAAACACAAATATTTAACACTGCCAAAACCAAAGCATCCTGTTGGATATTGTTTTGGGTCTGTTGCATCTATTTAAGATCCCCACAACCTATTTAACCTAAGGTTTGTCTTAATATTATCTGCTCATGTGCTTCTCAGATTTCCAAGTAGATATTTTTAAGTGGTTTCTTGGCCCAAATTGTATATGCAAGCTATATCTTCCCATTCTAGCCATATACACTGGGGGCCTGTTAGCTTTCATATAATGGCACAAGTTGATTTTAAATTCTCACACCAGTGCTGATGAGAAATTGTACCTGTTCAGGTCACAGAGATCACAGTTATGTAGTATCCTAAATTGCTCACATACTTTTGCTTGGATTTGTAAATATTTATGCCAGATCTCTTTGCTTCAAGCACTTCTAATCAAAGGGAAAAGAGGCAACATTGCTGTCATTTGTACTTTGTAAAACTTTGTCGCTGAGGCTCTAAGACAGATAATTGATAGTGTTGAAAAGTGACTATGGTGGGCAGAATATTTCAGAACATGCAGAAAAGGGGCTAATATTCTTGAGTAGATTGTGCTTCAAAAAATATTAGGCCACTAGCAACTGGCTTTGAGTTATAGGGGCAAAATGTTGAGTGTGCTGACCTTTGCAAGTTTTCATTACATTAAACAATGATTGAAGTTTTTCTTGTGCATATCATGAAGGTATATTGTGAATGGATAGATATTGCCACTCATTCTTAACCCCTAATTATTAAGCACACTGAAAAATTGGTACTGATTTTCAAAGAAATTCATACAGTAACTTGTCACTCTAATACTTGCAGTAAGGTACTATCATTCACTATCATCCACTTCTAGATACACATATTACCATGACTCAGCTTCAAGGCTTCATTTTCTACAGGAAATTCACCCTGAGAAATTGTCATTGTTGTTGCCATAGTAAATGATAAATAAGATGAATCCCATCCCTCATTCTGTGTCATAGATTAACAGTATGTACAAATACTATAATAATCACAAACCATTCTCATGTTCAAGCTACATACTCCTAGTTAAGTTGCAGTAGTTCAGTACTGGACAATGTTATTTAAGATTGTGTTTTACTCACACTGGTTTGTTTCCTGATAAAAAGATTAGTGCATCAATCAGGTAGGCTGGTAGCATGTGGAAAAGAATTACGCATATGTTGTGAATTAGCTTGCTCTTCTTCATGCTCCCACCAGGATACCACACCACTCCGTTGAAGGGCACCTCATCTCTGACGATTTTACGACCACTTTCAATTATTTCTGCCCATGTGATTTTGAATTCTGAGCTTGATGTGAGATGGAATACTCGTATTTTATGATCCCTGCATAAAACATTCATTTTGTTACTTTAATTCACGTGACTTCCAATAGAACTTAACTAAGTGAATAACATATAAGGTTGAAATCCTGGAAACAGTATTTTCTATACTATGATATTTGAGGTTTTCATGACAGTGAGAGTTAATATTTTTGGTTTTTTTATTTTTTTGGCTTGTGACTGTATCGACTTGATATCCGTATATCAAGGGTCTTTTTGTATACACAGTGTGTTTGTGTGTGCTACTGACAGGTTTAATGTTCAACCATATCAACAAGTTTTGGATTTGTGAAGTGAAATGTGTGTTTGTGTGTGTTTATGTATGTGTGTGTATGTATGTGAAGTTTGCAGTAACCTGGAAGAATGACACAGCAGGTTTCTCTGAAATGTTGGATTCCAAAACTTCTAAAAGATGTCACAACACAAAAGACAGATTTTTTAAATGTTGCTTGCATGATGTCATTAATGTAATTTCAATGACATATCATCTTGTTAGCATTCAATTATTCCTTTGGCTCTTAAACTCTGTTCATTCAACTACTGATAAACTAACAAATATTGTAAGTAAATACCTCCTGATTACAGTGAAGTACACTGCTACTCACTAAGATGTTTGGCGTTAGGTTATGTTGTGCTATATGAGACACTGGGGGATGACTGTGAATGATAAATTGTGATTATGACATACATCTCTCATAATAGATATCTTTAAATGAAATTTGAACTGGGCACTTCTTGAAGTGTCAAGCAGTTTGGTGGAAGGACATTTTACATCTTGTCATTTTCCCCTCAGCTCTATGAAACAAAAGTGCAAATGTCCAAACTTCAGCCATACTACTTGTTGCAACTAACTGACACATATTGCAATACCTTCTGTACATAACCTGAATCCACGTAACATAATTGGACATTTCCGCCCATTTTCTACTCTGTGTTGTTGTGCACGATATTAATGACTACTCTCCTCACTGATTAGAGGTGTACTTATTCATGTGCTACTATCAGCATCTAATTTTTGGTAAGAACCACAAATGTAGTGAGTTACAACTGAATGCTCTCACTGCAGTATTTTAAGAAACACAATAATTTATATGCCCTACAATTTATTTTGTTAAATGTTTGTTGTGTTTCTGTGATATGATGTATGTCTTCCAGTATGGCCTTCGATCATCCTGCCCTCTCTCTGTTTGCCTGATTAGAATGACATTAGAGATCTACTTATTTTCAGAGAACAGTGACCGGAAAGGATTTAAATTTTGGCTCTGATGATAGTACAGTAATAAAGGTGATGATCACTACAGTAAATGTGTATGGCTGAACATGAGATCAGAACCTAGCATGGCCTGTTATTGCTCATTACAGTGACTCTGGATGTTTTTGAATCCAGGACATTCTGCATGGAAGGCCAGCATTACATCTACTCTCTTGTATCTACACTTTTGCAATTCCAATAAAGCTAGCCAGTACCAGCTTTCTTGATTCTATTACATTACACGTATTCATTGCATTATTGAGTTGGAGAACTGAAGTAATCATGCCAATTGTCATGCTGTCAAGTCAGAGGCAATTTCTGCCAAGACAAATGCTTGATCAAGTTTACTTTCTTAGTGAATATATGAATGACACATCCTGTGTTTAATCAAACAGGCAAACATTTTATAGGCCATTCTGGGTGTATAAACTTAGAAAACAGATATATACTTTACAGATTTGCATAAAGCTTTAGTATGCATGTTGCAATTACATATTCCTTCTAAGGTAACCTTAGAGATACTGGACATATTAGAGGGCTAAATTAGTTTTCTCTTATGTAATTAAACACAAGTACTAACCACATGTAAATTTTTCACATGAAAATTTTTAATGGCATTTATATTATTCAGCACAGTATTTTTGTCATAAAATATTGATGCAGTGAGCCATTTTTCTGAAAATGTTAAGCTGTATATGTATTAGGTGTCATGGTGGACCAGAACACAACAATATAAGTTTGTATACTTTGTTTATACCACAAATACCAATTCATACAAAATCTGCTGAGTAGTTTTGAGATGAATGTGTAGACAGAGATACACTACCTCCCTATTTTGCAGTGATTGTAAAAATTTTCTGCAAACAATGCATGATAAATCACATTATAGGCACAGATCTACCCTGAGTTACTGTGACTCACTTATCGCTGATGTAAACCCATAAACAAACAAGCAGAGCATTAACTGCAATGTCCACAGGCAGGTAGTCAGCATAACCTTCTTGGTTGCAGTACATAGTACGCATGACACCTTTGCCTGCTCCTATTAGTAGCCCAGTGGGCCCATTGAGGTTGTCAGTCCACCCTGGCAGGGGCTCTTTCCACACTGGTACCACTAAAATCAAAACAATGTTATCATTATACCAGAAATGATTAGAGTAGGGTCTCATTTTATGATGGGGTTACCTTCTCAAATATTTGGTTGTAAATCGAATCGTCATAAAAAGAGTACTATTTAAATGGTTTAAATTGAGATAGATTCATGGTCCAAAGAAATTAGTCAAATAATTTTATAATTTACAATATTTATATACATTATGACATAAAATTTTAATTTAATGAATTAGGTATATAGAAAAAACACAGATAATTAAAAAAATATCAATCAGTCACTTTTAATTTTGTTGAAGATGGCCCAGGCCGTGATTCAGAAGACATCAAGAAAGGATATAACGTCAACTGTTCTGTTTTTTCTTCTTTTCTGTCTCTTTGATGGACGTCACGGGTGGAAAAATCACATTCAACTTAAAAGAACTGAACTAAAATAGAAAAAGAAGAAACACATGCACACCGGAAAAGAGCTAGAAGCACAATTAGTAGAGAAAGGATGCTTGGGTTGCGACAGTGATGGACCACAAGTTGGGAGTGCTCCCCCGACTCGACAAGGGTCGTAAAAGTGAATCGTCGTAAAACGAACCATCGAGACCCTGCTGTAGTTGAATTCCCCTGTGGATGAAGTATTATGCCATGGATTGAGCTAAGATTTTCAGTCTGAACAATGTTCAAAGAAATAACTGCAATATGTTTTTCATTATTAAATTTGTTTATATCAGAGCAGCAATAGTTATTGCAGAAGTAATTTATCTAATTCTTTTGAGCATTTTCTTTCAGAAGATTGTTATCTGCAACCAAATTAGGATAAGTATGATAACCTATTGGAATTTATCCATTGAACTCTCTATAAAGTGTGCTTCTTAACCCAGCAGTCCTACTTGTATCAGGAGTAGGCCTGACTATAACATGAGGATTCCACAAACTACTGGGAAAAGAACACAAACAAGCATTACAATATTATTTTTCTAAATTGTATTAAGAACTTATTTTATTATCCTACAAATGTATAAATAAAAAGAATCCTCATTTACGGTTGCAGTTTCAGGTTTATTAATCTAAATACTTTGTATCAGCAGGATTTTATATAAATTACACTATTATTTTAACACAGATTTTAATACCATGTGTAATATGATTACATCTCTCATCAGATCACCATTTTGATTTTGAAGTAGGTGAATTATACAGACACTTTGCAGTTGAGGTATTATTATGTTTATTTAAAGAGAGGTTTGAGGGCAGTCACTCACAACTATACTTTGTATTCCATCGATTGATGTATGAAGTCTGACTAGCAGGGGAAGTGCGATGCATGGAGGTTTTGATATACAGATAAAGAGAGAAATGGAGGCAGTCAATCATAAGTACACTGTGTTAGGTTCATTAAAGTATGTTGCCTGACTGGCAGTTAAAATCACAACTATATAAGCGTAGTTGTGCTTGACTACACCAATTCCTGTCTTTAACTGTATAGCACAGCGCAATGTCATGCATGTAGTTTTTACGTTTGTGCATTTCAGTTTGTTGATGAGATTGGTAAGCTGAATGTATCCAATATAATAACAGTATAAATTTATAGTCATAAAGCTTGTAAATAGACAGGCATAATTGTAATTTGTATGTATGTGATTTACTTGATGCTGCTGCTGCTGCTGCTGATGATGATAATGTTAGTAATAATAGTAATACTCCAGTTTGTATGAGTTACAAACTAGAGTATTATTACTAGTCGAATATGGACAGGTATAGCTCCTGTTTCAACTCATTTTCTTCCATACATGCATACGATAATATGGCTGGCGGGGGTTGGGGAGGGGGGGGGGGCGGGGGGAGAGTTCGAAAATGTGGCCCCCAAAAAAAATCCTGTTTTCAGAAATTATCCAAATAAATTATTTCATATATATATATATATATATATATAATTTTTATACACTGTTATTCATCAACTTCTTACATGTTACTGAACCTGTTGGCATCGAATCAAAGCAATAAATAGATGACTTCATAGCTTCTGTATGGAAATTTTTTAGGCGTGTATTTTATATTATGTTATGGTTACATTTTGTAACTGCGTCGAATGCGGAAATGTTCAAAGCAATAAGGTTCTCGAGTGACATTTGCAGAGTGAATATATGCGGTTTTTAGGCATTTCTCTTACAGTGTGCATAAAAGTTGCATGATTTTCAGGTTATGCCCTTCCGCCCATACCTCAGTCTCTGCAGCTATTCAGCAGTGTATCATAAATTAAGACTCATCAGCCTAGGTACGAGGCCATGACGTCATGTTTCTGACCACACGAAAGAAACACTATTTCCCAATTTTAGTATTTAAATGCGAGTAACCATTTCTGTAGAACAGAATTCTTTTGAGATCCTGAGAGTCGTTTGACTACTCAAGAAAACCCCTACCTTTTATGAAATCCAAAATTTTATTACAAAATTTGAAGAGCTCTCTATCATCCATCCATCGATCCATCCATCCATCCATCCATCCATCCATCCATCCATCCATCCATCCATCCATCCATCCATCCATCCATCCATCCATCCATCTATCTATCTATCTATCTATCTGTCTATCTAAGCTCTATTATGAGCCAGATGAATTCGACCCATGTCCGTACATCTTATTTCTTTAAGATTCATTCATTAACTTCCAATATACAATAAAGCCTCTATGGTTTCCCACCTAAAATTTGTACAGATTTCTCAAAGTATTTAAAAATTGTACACATGGATAAATTAAGAGCAGATTCAATTCAGGGAATCCCTGCTGTCGTTTGGCTCAGGGTCTTTAGCCTTCCCATTTGCTGTCTAAGAATATGAAGATTAAAATATATAGAAACATAATCTTTCGCTTTGTTTTCTACGGGTCTAAATCTTGGTCTCTCACATTATGGGGACACCATAGGCTGTTGCTTTCCGAGAATAGTGCGCTAAGGATAGGATTCTAAGAGGGATGAAGTAAAAAGAAGAATGGATAAAAATGCATAATGAGTCTCTTCCTGATTTACACTTCTTACCATATTTTACTGTGTTGAGCAAAACAAGGAGCGTAAGATGGGCAGAAATGTGACAGGTTTGGAGAGGACAGAAATAGGCCTGCATACAGGGTTGTGGTGGGAATGTCTGAAGAAGGATAACACTCGAAAGACCCAGGTCTACGTGGGAGAATAACACGTGTATTAAAATTCATGTTAAATAAGTAGTTGATCATGACTATAAAATAGTGTCTTACCAATGGATGGCCTGAGGATTACTACAGGCAGCTTGTCCATCTGCTCTGCGACCAGACCTTCGGACAGGGCCTTGGTGTAAGCATATGTGTTGGGGTAATCACCCAGTACTCTTAAAAAAAATAAATCAATAAACAAACTGAGGGTTGTGTTAAAGTGAGGCAGTTAGCTGTCGTATGGCTGTAAAGATACAGGGACCTCACTGTCCTTGAAGTACCGTTTGTGAAGTTTGGTATTAGAGCCCACATTTTTAAAATGCCCCTAATAACGATACTGAAATTATATTTTCTTACCAACAGGCAAGGCTTCTTAACCATTAATCTGTAAATGTCCTTGTGATATTGCAGTGCATCCCATCCGTAGGTCAGCACATAGCTAAAACATCAGAATGATCTGGTGTAGAAGTCTCGTTTAAAAGTAACACTGCTGGGACGAAATGCGTCTTTCAAGTATTATTTCAGCCTTACTCTTGTTCTTTTTTCCTCTTATGTGCAGTAAAACGCACCCAGAGAGTTGTAAACTGAAAGAACTTCAACAGAAGAGATATTATGTTAGAACTTTATGTTGTACTTTACAAAATACTCCAGATTGTGATGTAAATATTATTTTGTTGTTTGCTGTTGTCTTATGGCAAGAGTCTCTTACCTAAAGAAATAACATAAATTACGAGTCTTTCAACAGTGAGTAAAGGGACATTCAAAGGTAAGGTCCACCCTAAAACGGGCTATAAAGACCCCGAGGGGGATTTGAATTATAGCTCCACTCTTTCTTTAATCGCGACACTATGTAAATACAGAACACAAATATCCAAATTTAAAACACATTGAACAAACCAAAAAATTGAAGGAATTACGTTTTAGTGGACACCGTAATTGTTAGGACAGATTATTGAAGAATTTACAGTAGACTGGACATCCAGTGGCTCGAACTTTAGAACAGGAAACGATGGCCTGGACATTAAGTGCCTTGATTTGTAGAAAGAAGAGATGAAACGGGCATTACGTAGCCTAAAGTGTGGGATCAAGTATCTATGGACTGAGCATGAATTAGCGCGAACAGTAGAAACAAGAAGCGATGGACTGGGCACCAATTGGCGCGAACAGTAGAAACAAGAAACGATGCAGAATATTTAGGCTGCATGCAAGAATCATTCCTCACACAGAATGTAAAGGAATTGCCTACGTAATGTGGCTTAAGGGAGCTATACACTCACAGTTAAACTGAGCGATTTTACTGTGTGACGTCATATCTGACAGAAAAACTGAGTGAACTGCGCAGTTTTGACAGGCAATATCGCAGGCCTCAGAACTGTCCTTTCTAGTCGTCGTTTATGCATAGAATTGCGCAGTTCACTCAGGGAACCCCACACACATTCAGTTCAGTTTTCGTGCAGTTTTTTTTTTACACAGTTAAACTGCACAGTTTAACGTAGAGTGTATGGGGCCCTTCAGATTGCCGATCCCATTGGCCGCAAGGTCTAACGCGTAGGTGTGCTGCTCGCTTGCTGAGATTGTGGGTTCGAATGCCACCGGGGGTACGGATGTCTGTGTTGTGGGTGTAGTGTGTTGTCAGGTAGAGGTCTCTGCGACGAGCTGATCACTCGTCCAGAGGAGTCCTACCTACTATGATGCGTCGTTGTGTGTGATCTAGAAACCTCGAGAATGAGGAGGCCCTGGCCCACTGGGGGCTGTTGCAAAAAAAAATGGTTTAGATTAAGCTGACACAGAATCGGGCTTACAGGAGAGAATTTATTTCAGCAGTGTTAAAAATTCAGTTCTGTTAATAGACAAATTTTATTAAAATATCGGCGCATCATAATTATATTTTCAGATGAAATTTCACCTATTAAATGTACAGATGTAATTCTTACCACTGATACTTTATTTTGTGGGTGTCATGGTTTGGAATCTCGTTGCGATGACCCTTCTGACTCTGAGGGAGTGATAAAACACAGACACGTAAACAGCAGATATCACATATGTGCAGTTATGTATGAGATTATGCATGGATATTGAAGATATAGTTTTCGGCCAGGATTCTAACCGGGAAACACCCGAACACAAAGAGAGGTTTATAGTCAACATAGAATTAATTGTAGTAGTAGTAGTAGTAATAATAATAGTAATAATAGGACCTGTCATGGCTGAGGCATTTAGTCGCCCGCCTCTCACCGCGGAAGACCGGGTTAAATCCCAGTCCAGACACTTCGAGAATTGTGGTGGACAAATTTGCAGTGGTACAGGTTTTAAAGGATGAGATCCAGTAAGAACTAAAATTGTAATAGATAACAAAATTATAGAACAAGTAAATTCGTTTAACTATTTAGGAAATATGATATCTTATGAAAAAGAAATGGACATTGATAAC
>Ga0123352_10004622_pt1 | contig 20327 bp, 6 predicted proteins | sample TergutLab28metaG_FD_89700 | JGI IMG/M metagenome (GOLD analysis project Ga0123352, IMG submission 89700) | Labiotermes labralis P1 segment gut microbial communities from Petit-Saut dam, French Guiana - Lab288 P1 | ecosystem: Host-associated > Arthropoda: Insects > Digestive system > Gut ...
ATATATTACAGCAGTCGCTGTAACACGTAGCTTTCTATGTTCCTTTTCTATTTCTTACTCTGCTGGTGTTATTTAGTTTTACTCCATCTTTACATCTTGTGCTCTTCAGAGTAACATTCTTGCGTGTCTTTTATTATACTTTAAACTGTCTGCTATTTATTTAATCCTGCCTCTTGTGTACGTTTAATACACGAAAGAAAATATCGCCATTGTTCTTGTAATGGCGTCTGTCAAAACTTCCCTGTCTTATAACATTTTACCAACAATATTATTTCATTTCTACACACCTGTAATTTCTTATACTTGTTTTGAAAATTTTTATTTTTTCTTATTAATGTTATTCTTGTTTATTTCAATGTGTGTCAAGTTTTGTTTATTATACAATATCATATACTGGAGTCTATCATAAGATAGGTTAACTCAAATGACACTCATAGGTCCGTGGATCGCTAATATATTCGCAGAGTACAACCAAGAAGATGCGAAGTTTCTCAATTTATTTATTTATATAAGACGCTCTACATTGTTTCAGAAGACTTTTCCGTCCACCATCAGGAGCTCAAAACTGCACATACAGCGTCAGGTATTGGTCTGACAAATACCTGACGCTGTATGTGCAGTTTTGAGCTCCTTATGATGGAAGGAAAAACCGTCTGAAACATATAGAGTCTTACGTAAATAAATAAATTGAGAAACGTCGCATCTTGTTGGTTGTACTCTGCGAATCAACTGACATCTTTTCAAGTTTAGATTTTTCCAGTTTGTCACTCGGTATAACTACTATACTGTATTTGTTTTAGTTTTGTTGCTTACGCCCTGCATGTTTCAAACCGTTGGGCATGTTGCAGCAAAACTACGACAAACTTGTGGTTGTATTAGTTAGTGAACACGTCCTGTTCCTATAGCTCTATAAAATAAGGGGAAGGTTGACATATGCACGCTAGTTGAAGGTGGGGAACCTGGAGAAAATATTTCTAATACTTTTAGTTCAGACTTTGAATGTGGGTCCACTGGTGATATGATTGCAATATCAAGGAGCGATGTTGAACCTGACAGTCTGACGTTTATTTTACAAAATGTGAAACACGTGCAACGGAGACTAAGACAGACCTTCAGAATCTTAACGTGGAATTTCGATTTGCTAACGGAGAAATTGTGTAATACTCTAACCCAACCATAGTTCCAAGATCTAATTATATGATCGCTCTGTAGTTCACTGAGCAGAGCAGAAAGTGCAGTTACAGGTCCTTTGCAACGTATGTAGAATATGCAGTGAAATGAATCTGGCCTGTGTTTCTATAGCGCTAATTTGCATTTCAGAAAATCTTATCTCATAATACGGAAGGTAAATGCGCCATGATTTAGAAGCTACTGGTGGGAATTGTTTAAGCCTTTGACTTTCGCCCTATTAACTTATCGGAAGCTCCTGGGCTCTGAATAACGGAACAAAGTCTCTTGAATTTCGGAGTGGTCGGACGAATTAATTTTATCACCTGTTGGATCGAGATTCTCTGATAAAGCCGCGTAATGGCTAAAGGTGCCCAAATTGAAACAAATTAACCTCGCTGCTCCCCAGTTTATGATGTGGAAAGTTTAATTTTACCACCCAAGTGCAAATTTCACAGGGGTAAAGCGAGTTCATGAAGATCGCCAGCCAGCAAATAATTTTATTCCTTTTTAACATTCATCTAATTTGTTTCAGGCTTTGACGAGTTTCTGGCTTTTGTGAAGAGGGTAACAGACAGTGGGCTGTTTATATAGTCTAGAGTTACATATTATGAAATAAGACATTGCATATTATAGCTTGATTTGTCTTGTTGGGAATAAATAAAATTTGGATTCATAAAAAAGTTAAGAACTCCTGAAATTTTTGGACCACTTTCTAGCATTAAGTTCAGAATTGTGTGTCCATCTCACTTGTATCTAAAGACTTAACGTCGAAATATACCTGTTGTTTTCAGTGGCCTTGGAACGTGATCCTTAGACCGGAGGGAAGAGTATAATTTGATGGACTTTTAAAAAGGTTACTGCGATTATTGAAGTTCATGATAGAGGAAATAATATGAGTTAGATTTGAGGTTATCATGGTTGTGACTGCGAAGACCGCTGTATTTTGAGTTACAGTGTCTTGCAGGCTGGTAACAATGGGCCCACGTTACGGATGAATGTGCAGTTCCTTCTTCAGTTTAGGCAGCGCATCTTTCCCATATACCGGTAAATATCTGCCAAACTACACGGCGTCACAATTGAAAAACATGCACAAGCGGCCTTAACTGTAGTTTCGGGATGCGTGCTATTAATGACGAGACGCTAGTGTGAATAAGGTTGATGGTAAACACAAGTAGCACGCGTAACAGCTATGAGAGACGTTTTCAGGGTTTTAGGAGACAATCCGCATGGGAGCGTTAATTTGGAAATCAATGTGTAGGTGGGGGCATGAAAACGAAATTGGTTTTAAAATGACAGGGAAGTGAAGTGAAATAATTCGATTCAGATTTGGGTTTAATATAGGACTGTGGTGAATATGGAACGGTTTGTTTCTTATCCTTTCGATAAAAGAAGAAGATGTCTGCTTGTAATGTACTTTCCTTCCTGTGAATTAGAGTACTTCTATAGTAATCAAATTACTGACTGTAGCTCATTAAGCGCATTGCAGACCTCCAAATTAAAATTAGATAGTTTGAGCAGAACAAATGTCTCGGAAGGGAAATAGGAGACATCGATCGACAGGGACAGAACCATAGCCTAGTGTAAGGAGCAATCGTGACGGCTTTATTATTTAACTTCCTGCTTCACTGCATGTCCGACCAGATAGTATTGACTGACCTACCTTTGGTTTTGTAGGTCCTCGTAAGTGGGTTGTTTATGTAATGGAGCTGAGTTGCTAACCAATTTGCGGTCGGATTGTGTGTGGTACGTTGACTGGGTGATGGCACAAGGGCAGAAACTAGTTTCTGTCCAACGGCCGAATTGATAAGTCCGGGCATTTTGGCGGGAGACCGATCCCAGTGGCTGTGCGGTCTAAGGCGTGGGTCTGTAGCCTCTCACTTGCTGGAACTGTGGGTTCGAATCCCGCCGGGGGGATGAATGTCTCTTTCTTGTGATTGTTATCATTTGTCAGGTAAAGGTCTCTGAATCGGGCTGTTGACTCATCCAGAGGAGTCTTACGGAGTTTAGTGTGTCTGAGGGTGATCGTGAAGTCTCGACAATGGAGATGTTCTGGCCGACTTGGGGCTGTTGTGCCGTGAGAAAAGAAATTGTTTGGGGCAGACCATTCGGCTATTGGCAGCCAAGGTGTGCGAATTACCTTGCAGTGTGTGTATTAGTAGAGGAGAAACTTTGTTCCTCATTCGTACGGACTTTACTACCAATTCTGATCTCCTGTTTGCCCTAATATTCCCTTCCGCCGCTTTCAGCATGTCCTCATATAGTAAACATGCTTTACTCATTCTGAATACTGAATCAGCTTTGTTTAATCATCATTATCAACGGATTTCTTGCTTTAGTATGTCATGCTGTTCTCTTTTGCAAAGCAGTATGTACAATTACGCAAATTTAAGGCGTTCATTACTCTTCCCCACATTTACTATAAACATGTTCTTGTTTTCCATGCAACCATCGTTAGTATCAATAGTATTACTTTTATGCATATAAAGATTGGCAGAATAATACAAAATATAATACTACTGACATTGAGGATGTTTTCTTAAAAAACTGAGTAGCTTGAGTTGGTGTAATCGTAAAAAAATCGTACTAACTTTCAAGATTTGTTTATTGATATTGATATATTTGTTAACTGCAATGGGTCGACACCCGGTGGCAGTAGTACAGTACATATTTACACAAAATAATACATAGAACAACACAATTAACAACTTTGGTTGGAAGGCTTTCTGGTATTCGAACCCAGAGTGGTCAAACTAATTGGGAAGAGTTCGGACGGTGCTCCGTCTTTGCGAGTTATACCCTGGCATTTGCCTTACAACTGAGGAAAAAGCACGGAAAAATCTCAGGTACTGCACACTGCGTAATTTCTGCTGCGTTCTTCAGCAGAAGTTTCAACGTCTTCAATTTTCAGATCTGTGCAGAACACTGGAAATGCATTAATGACCTTCAGCAGAATTCTGTAGGCTGCCACTGGCTTAGAGGACTTGATGAAACTGCGAAGGACCTTAGTCAGAATTGCTGGTTTTCTTCCCGACATTCCACATATGGGGTCGCGACTTTCGGCGCAGTAAACTGATAACAACTGTACGAATGCCGTACGAGAAGATGAGCAGCCGTGCGAATGGCGGAATGACTGATTCTCCCTTTTGGTACAGTGCTATACATACCAAATACTGGCCTACAGACTGTCATTTTATTAAAAATGCCTGCTAAGCAGACGTAATTTTGCACTGTAAACGTTTGTGTATCGAACACTGGCCAGAGGCTTATTGGTAATACATTCCAGTGTAAGGAGTATTTTCATATCAGTTTCTAATAACGACATGGAAGGATGGAGAGACGTACATGATGAGGAGCTTCATATTGTATGGTATATGAGGAACAGGACATAAGGAGACATAAAGCACACACGCAGAGAAAAGGGAAATTTATAGTAAATTATGATCAGAAGACTTTTAGAGGAGATACTGCATATTTGCGTATTCGGAGAAGTAACGACTAGGTACTCTACGTGTTCGGAGCTGTAACGACTGCATAATATACAGCGCGTTTCATAATGTTCTCCGTGATTACAAACATTTATAACAAGAAAACCAAAGGACCTACCTTAATGGAATTGTTCACAGCCACAGGAAAACTGAAAAAGCTTTTTTTTTTGACACGGCACGCATCGATGCGATATTCAGGTTCTTGTCACACACGCGTCAACACGGGTTCATTGATATTCTGCACTGCTGCAATGATCCTTGCCATTAGGTCAGCTATGTCACGTGGCAATGGTGGGACGAATACTTTGTACGAAATGCACGTTGCACAGTAACCACAGACTTACTCTTGTGATATTCCAACACACAAAACGACTTCTCCACCGGAGCGGCCATTTTCTCACTACATACACTCACATCGCCTAGCGGCAGAAATGTGAACTACGATGAAAAACAACTTACTGGTGGGGGATTGAGTTGTTCCTTCTATCTGTACAGGTTTCGTAAATGCGTATACTACGGTTTTCCTATAATAAATTCTTGTAATCCCGGAGTACTTTATAAAACGCCCTGTACATATTCGGAGCTGTAACGACTGGATTTACTGTGCGCCACATATTTAGAGATGTAACGACTGCATACTGTATATATTCGGTAACGATTACGTACTCTACATTTTCGGAGCTCTAACGACTACGTACCGTACATATTCGGAGCTCTAATGACTACATACAGTACTTATTCGGAGCTGTAACGAATGCGCACTTTTGCCTATTCGAAGCTGTAACGACCGCTTATTGTACATTCTCGGAGTTGTAACGACCATGACAAGACGGACCTTGCAGAAATAGAGCGTGAGGGTCAGGTCTGTCTTGGACATGGTCCAACTTCGGGCTTTGGTTAGCACGGTCATGACCTTGAACTTACTTGTAAGTAGCTGAGTAGTGACGAAAAAATTACTTCGTGGTCGATAGTCCGTCCACCAATACATCCTTGATGAAATATCGACGTTGTTGTGTTTGTGGAAGACCAGTGACTGTTAGTTTTTGTAGTGATTGCTGAAACATACTGATGTCCTTTAGTGAATGCAACAAAACTGGCAGAGTGCCAGCATTCGTTATAGCCCTTTAGCAATTCCCTGTTCTTATCAGTGATTGCAGGAAACAAAGTATTCTTGTATGCCGTACAGAATTACAGCTATAGTGATATTTGGCTGGCTGATTTCAGAATGTGGTGGGTTGTGTTGTGGTGGAGAAATTGTCTTGAGCAGCAAGGAAAGAGTCGAAGAAACAGGGATTTATATAAGACAAAATACAGTGTGTTTCACATTATACACATTTTATTGCAAGGAATTAGCATTGGATGGAGTCTATTTTTCACATTGTTTGTGAAGAACTGCTGCGTTATGTTAGGAAGGTATCTGAGCCTGATAAAGAGAAGCGTGGTATGATTAGCTCGCAAGCAATATCAATCTGTACGCTGGTTCATAAAACAGGGATGACTTATACTGTAGGCACGACCTCTATAAGGCTGCATTCAGTGTGACGATAGTTGTGTTATTCTGCAATGTGGTACAGTGATATTTTGTGTGATGGTAGTCGTGATGCTCGTAACTGCTGTGTTGAGGCATTTTATTTGTTGATACTTGTTAGGCGCTTTTGAAAAATTGCGAAAAGCGACTTTTAGCTTCGTCGTGCCTATCTGTCCGTCCGTCAGTCTGTCCGCATGCAACAAAATTTTATATTTGAGTATTTTTTTCGAAAATCTGTAGGGAAAATTTAAGTTTCATTAAAATTGAGCAAGAATAACGGGTACTTTACATGAAGACCAATATAAATTTTGGGTCATATCTCGCTCACTTCTTCTTAGAATGGGAAATGTTTCGGACAAAAGTTGCAGAGGAAGTACAAACACACATTTTATATTCGATAACTTTTTTCGAAAATCGTATCGTATATGAGGTAATGTAGTAAAATATTGTAAAGCTTGGTAGGCCACAGATGACAATATGGCGCAGGCGCGTCGCATGCTGGATACCTAATACTACAAACACACACTCAGATTATGTAATATTTATTGCTTTGCTACTACAACAATGGTTGTACGAACGTGCCTCAATGTTACGTTACACGTGCACTGCCTGTCTTGTGCTGTTCCGCACCGTTGCACAACGGTAATTTGTGTAATGATATTTGTGTTACTTGGAACTGCTGTGTTGTAGAATTTTGCTGGAAATATTTGTGTTTCTCTCCACTGTTTTTTTATGGATAATTTGAGTGACGTGTTTCTGTTTTCACTGTTGTAGAATGTCATTTTTTTATGATGGTAGCTGTTTCTTTGTACTTTTTTATATAAATAATTTAACGTATTTTCGTTATGGATAGATGTGTCTTTTTTATAAAATTAGAAGCTTTTCATAACTCATAGTGTCACTAGTACTTTATCTTGATACAGTAAAAAGGTTAAGCAGTCCCGTTACAGGCCTGGAGTGGCCCAGAGGGCTCCATGAAGTTAAGGTTCCCAGATTTCATGACAACGGCACAGGATAGTCGTAAGTTTGTCAGCCTTACGCACCGGCCGCCTTTACCTCAGGAAATGATCCTATCTTGAAGCAGTCCTGTATTTAAACACGATAGATCAGTAATTGATGATTCACTTTCTATGTTTACTGTACATAAATTATGATTCGAAGTCAGCCGCGCTAAGACGTGAATGTTCTGCGACATTTCTGGGACTGTCTCCGCCCCTTCTTCCTTATGTCGCTAATGGCTGGGTAGAACCAGAATGTTTGGTTCTGCTAATTCACTTTTGTTTATACCAAACCACCATCAACACCCTGAAGATGGGGATGGAGTTATTTCCCGAAACGTCGGAGACCTTTCACACCTAGACGCGGCTGTCTACCCGAGAACGTTACCTTGAATTCGAAAGCTTCAAGACTTATAAATTATGATTGTTAACATTCCTTAGTGTAACCGAGAAGTGGACTAGTTATTGTCCACTTGCAAAGGAATTAGCTAACATCGGCTAATTTTTCACCGTCACTCTAACGTCGACATCCGTTAAACAGCAGTAGAAGTGTGTACATAAATATGGATATTATTTTACAAAAAAAAAAAAATTGGGGATTGATAACAAATCACTTTTTAAGAAAATGTGTTATACATTTAAGATTCTAAATAATGGTCATAATTTGGGTTAGGTGGGTCTTCACGCCGGTTGATAAATGCTCTATGTTTTTTTAATAACGGTGATGTATTTCTGTCGGATTGCATGACATGGCATCCCAGAAGAATATAATTTTTTTATACACCACACAGAAAGCCTCAAATCTCTTCTTATATTTGAACAGGTCCGATTTACTGATTGGTTTACTAAGGCCAATTATAACTACTACTAAAAACTGTGAGCCTCTAAAAGAGAGGTTTTGTGACTTGGGAAATTCTTTTTCAGCTTAATATTTTAATGTTACTCTGGTTAATTGTAACTAAGAATTAACTTCTAAAACTACACTGTACGTATTTTTTAGGACTTCTGTACAATGATTGGCCCATCGCAAGGCTTGTGTATATACAGGACAACATAACGAAAATAACACAGGAAAACATACATGAGACTAATAGCATTTTAAAACATGATCTCAGTTTTCGAGTGGTCGAAGGCATTAAGCTGCTTAGACCTTGCAAGCAGTGTGACGGGAAATTCAGAACGCCGAATGTTGGCAATAACATACCCAGAAACAGGGATATTTCAGTTGATGTAGTGATTAGTCTGAACGGTAGTGGGATTTTGGTTCAAATTCTGGTTGGAGCGAGAGGATTTTTTTTTAAATACTAACAAGATCAGGTGTGGGTCCCAAATAACTTCTCATTAAACGAGTATCAGGAGCTCATTACCAGGGAGTAGAACTACCAAGGCGTGAAACTACTAATTCACCTAAATTTCGTGCCAATTTTAAAATTGTATGGAGCTGTATTTCCAGTCCTTCTTAACCCTCATAGCGTGATGCTTAGCTAAGAAAGTTTACAGCTTTAACTTAACCTTACACAACACAACCTAAGTCAATATCTTGCTGACGGAGGTGTATTGCAATGAACTTGACCATTATTTTCGAATTTTGTATGGTCTTGTCATTTTCCAAGCAGTATTTTTTTGAGGCGCAACCGCTCCCATTGGACCAGGGTCTCCTCATTCACGCATCACAGTCGGTAGGACTCCTCTGGACGGGTGATCAGCCCATCGCAGTGACCTCTACCTGACATCACACAACACTCACTACAGACAAACAACCATACCCCCGGTGGTATTCGAACCCACAATCTCAGCACGCGAGAGGTCCGAGACCTACGTCTTAGATCGCGCGGCCACTGGGATCGACTAAGCAGTTTTTTGATAAAATGAAATTATTTGCGTCACGAGACATAAATGGTGCTAGTCATTTACGCCCCTCGGCTAGTTTCAGTGGCTAGACACCAAAATAAATTTTAACTGCCTCGTATATGACACCCTGTTAATGTCACATATTGTCAGTGAGAGATGAAAATAGATTAAAAAGCAAAGCAAACCGATCTTCAGGCTTGGGTGTGTTTGCGTTACAGCCGACTGTTCAGAGGGGCTACAGAAATTTCATAGTCGTCTTTATTGGCTGAGACTCTGTAGTCAATTCACGATAGAAACAGAAGGCAACAGTAGACTTACCCTGCCCTTTCTGCAGGTCATGGTGGTTTCTAATTTCGACCACAAACATGGACAGGACACAAAGCCACTCTGAAAGACACTTTATTCTTGAATCGAACCATAGAAGTCATGGAAGGCGGAGTTGTTCATAACTTTTTTATTAAAATCCAACTAAATATTCTGATTAGGTTATAGGCACATTATTTTACATTACAATATATCCAACACGTTTCGGCTCATACTGAGTCATAATCAGGGACAAAATATAAGGGGAAATATAATATATATATATATATATATATATATGTAATCGTGTATATGTGTATGAATATACAATTACATGCGGACGAGCTTATTAACATCTCTATGTACATGAGTCATAGGGGCCACATATCTAGTATTCGTTGTACTTTTTACTAATTTATTTACAAATTTACTAATTTATTGTTGACAGTGTATGTGGATATAGTAGTGAATAAAATTGAAGATCAAACCTTATAAAATATAAATAATAAATATGATAATATTGTATAGCGTATTTAGTTGTTTAAGCATTCATTTGTATGTAAAAGTAGGCGTCCGATATTTACAAGCAAACATTAATGGAGTGTCGTAAAATGTAGTTTCAAAAACATTTACTGTGTGTGGGTAAATAAAGTACGAAAAGAGCAGCTATAACTTATGTTAAAATCACTTATTACCATAATCAAATATACACGCCCATGATACTAGATTGTCACGTGTAACTCTAAAGTTCACTACTTGTTCAACAAAGCAACTGTCATGTACAAAACGGCATTCTGTGAAGCTGACTAATCGCCTCCATTTAGTGCCGATATTAAGAATGAACGATATTGTGTTTCTGCTCTCCTCTTACGCCTTCCTAGTCTGCACAGAGACAACTTTACCTTTTACCATTTGCCAAGAACGACTTGATTTTCTCTGTGATACTGGAACTGCAGTAGAAGTCTGGTAACGCCGTTACTTCCTGAGCATTCGGTTGGCTCTGTGATAGAAGGATGAGGACAAGAGTTGCCTTGATAGCAGACAAATGCCAGTTTTAAATTTTCACAACAATGTAGATCAGTTCTTCTTGGATGTGACGCTGCTTCACTGGATATTTGGTACCAGGTTCAAGTGTCTTCACATTCTGGGCCAAAACTGTTTTTGTGAATTTCAATTCTCTTGTCCAAACCGATTTTACAAAAAAATTCTAATCGTCAAAGTTCAAAGTCAGCCACCAGATAGCAGCAGCTTATGGAAACCCAAAATAAAACACTGTAAAATATCTCGTCGATTTGAGCTTGACATTGTATCGGCAATGGTTAAGGTCTACGTAGACTTTAAGATGAGAGCAAAATGCTCAATCGAAAAGTCGACAACCAAATACCCAGTTAGGCATTTTCGCATCCCAGAAGAAGTGATACCTGAAACGAAATGCGTACAATAATTTACCCCAAAACCCTGAAGGAAAGGGTCACATGGAAGACCTAAGTGTCCATTGGAGGATAATATTAAAAATGATTTAAAAAGGAGGTTTGCATATATGGACTCAAGTCGTTTGCTTCAGGTTATGGATCAGTCAGATTGAAACATATCTTTCCTCGCACCTCCCGGAATTATATTTGTTAACACTAGACATAATGAAAATTCAGAACACAAGACAACAAGGTCCCGATTGTGGCAGGAGCGACAGAAATGCATTGAGGCTGACGGAAATACCGCGACTTGCCCGACATGCGTTGTAACTTACTACAATAGCTTATGTAATATTTTCATTGAATAATGATAGCAACTTGTGGCAATAGAATATTTTACGAAGACCGACAACTGTATAGGAATATGTTCACCTGGGTCGTTTACGTGTCCTTCATGATTAAACCAGAATACTGGGAAGAACATGACGAAAATGAGAGCCGTCTGTCCGTCCATTTGCGAAAGTAGTTCGTTACGCGCCACAGCTGAACGAATGGCGCTGAAGTCAAAGCGGGCGGAATAGAGAGCAGATGGATGGAAGGATCAACGCACACGAGACAGGAACTGAAAGCCGAGCGGGTACAGGCTTTACCATCGTAAAATTGTTCTAGAAAGAAATATGGAAAACTACTTACTTGCGTAATTTTCGAAGAGAAATGCACGTACAGTAGGTCAGTCAGTGCGTGACTGTTTTCACAATCGCCAAATGTTCTTTTCCTCTCTATCTGCAGTGCGTCTTGTTTTCCTATTGGAAAGTAGCAAGTGCTTATGTTAGGGTGAGACGTCCCGTTGCGATGCTTAAGTAAACAAATGAACAAATGGACCATCAATCACAACTATATTCTTAGACATCACATTTCATTGTCTAGAGCGCTACATGTTTCCACTTACCTTCCCTTCGAGCCACCCAAGATATTTTCGTATTCCACCTATATATGCATCAAACGGAGGAGCTTAGATAAAGTCTTAACAAAAGTAGTTTATCATATTACCTCACAATTTTAATACAGAATGTAACTGAATACTTATTTTAACTAAGTTTCGGCCCATAAAACAAATTCACAAACCAATTTCTTCTTCTTATTGCAACTAACTGCACATATTTGACATTCAGAGGACCGTGCATCGTGACATATTCTTATAATAAAACCAACGAGATGTACTAATTTATAAAATTTATTTTAGGAATAGAACTCTACATGTTTCGGACAGTTTCTCTGTCCATCATCAGGAGTCTAGTACTGTACACACAGCAATAGGTATATGTCATACAGGTTATGCTGACTGCTTGCTAGCGGGCAGTAAGCATAACCTGTATGACATCACACTCTGTAGGTGGACTTCCGGTGCACAGGTGCACCGGACGTCCACCTACAGAATGTGACGATACCAGATGCTGTATAATACAATTTTGACCTCCTAATGATGAGCACATAGTGCTCGAAACATGTAGACGAATATAATAAACTTATTACAAAACAAGAATTTGTGCATTAAGTTGGTCAATTACTAAGACAATTGTCTGATACGTTGTGATTGCTGTTCCACTTTTGTTTCTTTACTCAAGTCCATCTGCTTCTTATTGACGTTCTGCTGTATTTACTTGGTTGCAGGAGTCAGGAACTACGTTTTATAGAATCGTCTTCTGTTAAGTTATGTTCTTAATTATATTCTGATAGTAGGTCAGCTTCACCACATTCGCCGTCGACTAAAGACGTGCGAAATGCATAGTGCCTTGAAACTGGTCAGCCTATGACAGTGAGTGAGAGGTTCAACTGACACTTTTGGAAAAATAAATGGTGTTGAATCATTGATGAACTGACTTGTAGTTGAGTTGCTGCTGATAACAGTGTAAAATGGATAAAGAACGTTTAAATTCAATTTAATCTATGCATTACGGTGCTGGACTCCTGTGCAGATTGCAGATACTAAAGACGGTCAGAAAGTAACGCCTCCTACTTTCTTCTCATAATATATAATTACAGTTTAAATGAAATTTACACGGGAGTACATTCTTTACAAAATTTAGAATATTTTTTTTCACACATTCTTCTATATTATCAACATAATTTTTCCATCTCTGTGTAAGGGGTTGTACATCGGGTGCTGAAGCGTCAGAGCACTTCGTGCCCGCTGTGTCGGCTCGTCTTCGTCCGCAACACAGTCCTCAGAGTGCATCCTTCTGGGGGCCATGAGTGTGGAAGTTGGAGAATGCTAAATCGGGACTGTAGGGAGGATGAAGAAGAATAAATTCAAGCTGCAGACTTCTGCAAATAAATTCATTTTCAGCGTCTTCTGAGACAGTTAGTGTAATTCTTGGAGGGTGTTGCCATAATCTGTTTAGAGCGATATTTGAAAGATACTAAAGAAGTTAAAACAACGAATTCGAAGAGTTCGGTCAAACAGGACGATGAATCAAGTTATCATCCTGCAGGACAACCTCAGACCGCACACCAATCTGCGCACAAGGCAGACAATTGCTACAGTGAGGTGCAAAAGTTCCCGCATTCCACTACATTCCTGTTTTAGCACCCTCCGACTTCCATCTTTTTGGCTCACAGAGAGATACACTCCTAGGACGCCATTTTGCGGGCTAGGACGAGCTGAAACACAGCGTGCTTGAAGGACTCCGACGCTTCAGCAGAGAGCTAAATGCGTTCGGCATACAGCGTCGCAAGCAAAGGTGGAAAAATTACATTGATAAAAAGAAGACATTGTTGAAAAAATCCCCTCCGTTTGTAACTCGTGATGTGTTTACATTTTATTAAAACTGTAATTGTATTATCTGATAAGAACCTAAGAGGCATTACTTCCTTACCGTCCCACGTATTTGCACAGGCGTCCAGCAACTTGGCGCATGGGTTAAATTGAATTTCATTGCTGTGAGTTAAATTTACACCATTATGTCAACTATAAATCAGTTCATTGTTAAGTAAACTTAATTAGTTTTTTTCCCGCCAGAAGTATTAGTTGAACGCCTCAGTAGTTGTCATGGGCTGGCCTCTTTCAATGCATTGTGCATCACGCAGGTGTTCAGTGGACGTCAAGTGTGGCGAAGCTGATGTGGTATCAGAATTTAATTAAGAATACGACAGCATATTGGAACAGGTGTGTGATGTATATGTGGAGTTGTTAAGCAAGCTTTTATAAGTTTTCTTCATATGTGATATTTTTTTTGTACTTTCCAATCAAAGCAGCTTGCCCACTTAAGCCATGTGGAACTGCAGATTACAAACAGCACAGAAAGGCTTCACGACCAGAAGATTTATTGTCGGCCCACTGGAAAAAGTTTTGTAACTCTGTTCAGTCTGTGGCAGTAAATGATTTTGGACAGCCTAAAATTCGCAGCAACATCTTTGCTGTTCTCAGTTCATGATTTCATTACAACATCTACTATTGCTTCTAGTATTCAGACTACAGCTCTTCAATAGGAGATTGTAATCTCAATCGCATGATTTGAGCTTTTTAATTCTTTCAATTCTGTAAAACCATTTTCTTTTGCTCGGTCTTTAAAAACTGCTAACGTTGCACCATTTAAACTCTATTGGTTGTTGTATACACCATAAGGTTTAGGGTTCAGAAGTTTTTCGTGCTGCCCATAGATGTGTTTATGTGTTTTGTATTGGTTTTAGAACAAACAGCTGTTAATCTTGCAAATAAAGCCAACTTGGTACACAGTTTTTCTTAGTATGTTTATTTCTTTTCTCTACATGTTTTGGGAGACTACGTGCCCATCATCAAGAGAAATAACTGTATCTATGCGACACTTGGTACTTGTTATTCTGTATGGATGACTTTCTGGTATGCAGTGTGGAATAAACATTTAGAGAAAAGAAATAAACATACTAAGAAAACTGTGCACAAAGTTGGCTTTATTTACGAGATTATACAGGGCTGCACGGTCAACAAAAGTTGAAAAAAAAACAGCTGTTAGTCTGTGAGTAACATCAACTGATTATTTGTATAAACTAGTTGCTGTGTTTACTGTGCGGTACGAGCTAAGTCTCTAATTATAATTAACTGGGATTATATTTAGTCTTCATAGAATTTAGGGTCGGTGAAATATGAGAGGGTATAACAGTTTTAGAATAGTAGTTTTTGTTCACCAGTTTCCGTTGCGTGAGTCAGTGCTCGAATGTTTGATATGCACGATGTTTAAGGAGATGTCTCCACACCCACCTTCAGCTTGCTGTCATTACACTAAGATTTTTGTATTAAAATTTTGAATATTTGGAATAGCAATATGCCAGGTACTAAGAGCAAGAACAGAAATGTATTTTGTGTTTTGTTGACCGTGCAGCATCTCGATATAATGGCGTAAAGAAAAAATCAATTTGATGCACAACTTATTCTTAATATATTTCGTCAACCTCTACATATTTCGGGTGTATCTAGGCCTATCATCACGAGGTACAACAGCATGTATACAACAATTGGTACTTATTATTCTGAAAAGAAGATATTTTAAATAATAAGTACCAATTGTTTACATACAGTTGTACACCCTGATGATGGGCCTAGATACGCCCGAAACATGTAGAGGTTGACGAAATATACTAAGAATTAGTTGTGCATCAATTTGGTTTTTCTTTGCAGAAATATATTATTGAAATGATAGCCAATCGGCTGATGGCGTCGTGTGAAAAGCGTGCTTGATAATGTCCCGTAACATAAAATTAGCGTAGAAAAGAACAATGAATATTTAAAGAGGGTTTCCTGTGTTGCACCACACGGCCTGCAGGGTTTTCCGGGTTCCACTTGGACTTCAGCTGGATCAGATTTCACACTGGACATAAAAAAACTGCGCTTTTTTCATTGCTAAAATCGTGGTGTTCTCACAGTTGAATTGCTAAAATCGTGGTGTTCTCACAGTTGAATTGCTAAAATCGTGGTGTTCTCACAGTTGAATTTCCCACTCCGTGCCTTTCACCGCGTTGCTGTAACTGATTGTGAACTGTTTTGCAGTTCTGATCAGCACCAACCGATGTTAAGATGCCCAATTAAGATGTGCCTTCGGAAGACCTAGTCGAATCGGAAGGTCTAGTACTTCGTGTTCAGGAGGTCCGTGATTTAATTCTGTGCCAGGAACTGGTTATATGCATTGAGGTTCTTCGTTCGCTTTAAGTAAATGTTAATTTTTTGGGACCAACAGCCTATCTTGGTCTAGACGACACCATTGTTGAGGTTCCTAGATGACAACACAATTAGACACCTACACTTCCGGTAGAACTCCTCTGAACGAGTGATCGGATGCTCGCAGAAGCCGCTGACTACACAATACACAACATAAGCTGAACACAGACATCCGTGTCCACATCGAGATTCGAATCCTCGACCCCAACAATCGAGCGGCCGCACACCTACGCCTTTTAGACTAAGGCTATACTGGGATTAGAACCGACACAACAAGGCAAACCAACGTTCGTCTGGACATATACTTTCAGACATGTGTGACTACTTCCGACATGCTAGGTCGGACTTAAGACCAGGTTGTCATCGAAGAACTTAAAAGTTCCAGATCGTTAGAGGTTTATAGGCGCGTTCGCAAAATTGCGAATAACGACTTTTAGCTTCATCATTTCCGCCCGTCTGTCTGTCAGTCTGTCCATTTCATACATAGTTTGTAAAGACAATCAAAACATATATTTTGTGTCAAAAAACCTTTCTTCGAAAATCCTGCCATCTTTGAGATAATGTGAGAAAATACAGTACGGCTGTACAGGCCAACAGGACACATGCGCTTTGCATAAGCTGGACAACTAAGGTTACAAACACACACTCAGAATATGTAATAATTATGGCTTTTCCTGGACAACAATTGTTACGCGAACGCGCCTCAATGTTAACGTTGTACGCATATTACCGATTTTGTTAGACGCAGTCATTAAGATTCAAGAAAAATTGAGTTTTCCTAACGTTATTGGCAGCATAGGGTAGGATTCACATACAAATTAAACGTCCAACAAAATCTGGAACGCTGTTTTAAAACAAAAGCTATCCCATCATAATGCTGGACAGGTCCTTAGTGCTCCAGGAGTTTCAGGGTCCCGGATTTTCTAGACAATCAGCACATGAAGGTGGCAAGTTTGCCAGCCCTACTTGCCGTCTCTCTTTACCCTCCAGAAGAGATATTCCTGTTAGTCATTTCTGTTTAGAGGCTAAGTCGAACCCAGGACCATAGTGCGGCGGGTAGTATTAAGTCAGTAAAGATCCCAATGACGCTGTCGGGAATAGAGTTTCTGGCTTGTATCGCAGTGCCTCAACCAACTGCCCCACCGCGGCGGTTTTACAATTACAAAGAGCTTTTAGGCGTTTTCGCAAAGTTGCGAAAAGCGACTGTTCGGTTTGTCATGTCCGTCCTTCCGTATGGAAACAATTCGGCTTCCAGTGGACGGACCTTTTCAGCGACCGGAATCGGCAGATGCTTGTTTATTACCTCGAATTATGCCACACCGGCGAGCTTCCACGCTATTTCTGATTCATTGTTCATTGTCGCTGGACGACAGCCATGTAATTTAATCTTAGGACTTTAATGCGCCGCTAAACAAACCGCAAATAAAGTGTATTCTTTGACTGTTATTTAACATGCTGTAAACTCGTGGTTTATTATTGGCATGTCGTAACTCTAGCCTAATTGCCAACTGAATAACGTTCATTGCCAATAACGTGTCTCAGCATGTAGACTGAAAACTAACAGAGACTTCTCCAAATAAACTGCCCTTTTTATATATTCTACATCAAATGTTGGGGACACGCGGTGACGAAATTGATTGGGGCACTGCGCTACAACCCGGAAGGCTGCAGGTTCAGTTCCAGATGGGATCATTTCATTTTTCATTGATATAATCCTTTCGACCGCACTCTGGTCTTGGTGCCGAATCATCCTCTAATATATATGAGTACCAGTAATTCTTCCTGGGAGGCAAAGTCGGCCGGTGTTTAGGTCTTACGATGTAACCACATTCGTGTGTGGATTGTCTTGAAATCTGGGATCCTCAACTCCTGGAACCTTCAGGGCCCGTCCAGGTCTTTGCAAGGATTGCTCTAACTTTACACCAACTGTGCAAGATTCACTTCGTACTAAAGCTAAAAGGAATGTACGAAAATGTGTAAGTGAAAATATTTTCAAAATGTGTAGACTCAGCCCAAAATTCTTGGTGCCAGAAGCGTTACATGCAGCTAGTTCCATACTGAGGACCGACAATACTAGCCGCCGCCTTACAAAATTTAGTCGCCTCGCCCGGCCGACCTGGAGCCCGAGATTTCTACAACCCGAATTATAAGATTTGCAGTTATTCGTCTGAAAATAGGCCTAGTTTGAAAACAATGTACAGGTTATTAAGGAAATTTCTTATTAAATATTATGACAGGCGGCTACAGTCTTTAGAACGGAGGGTGTCTTCTTTTAGGGAACTTTTTTTTCAGATCCATTTTAATAACACCTTGCCATCTACGCGTAGGTCATCCAAGTGGCTTATTGCTTTTCACAGCTTCCTATTACTTCTTTTTTACTAATTTCCCGTCTGAGTTGTGCGCTCTTCTAAGACTTGCTTACTTACTCCATGGAGCAGAGTCCTTCTTAAGAACCTGAACGGTTTTCAGCTAGTCAAGAAATTCACCGCATTAAAGAACCTGCAGATTCATGACCGTATTTACAAGTGCCCACCACCTGTTCCTATCCTGAGCCAGATCGATCCAGCCCATACCCCCACATCCAACTTCCTGAAGATCCATCTTAATATTATCCTCCCATCAACGTCTGGGTCTTCCAAGTGGTCTCTTTCCCTCAGGTTTCCCAACCAAAACCGTGTATACGACTCTCCCCCATAGTGCTACATGTTCCCCTCCACACCCTATTCTCAGACACCTTCAACCTACGTTCCTCCCTCAATGTGAATGACAAAGTTTCACACCCATACAAATCAAAAAGCAAAATTATATTTCTGTGTATCTTAATCCTTTAAAGACCAAGCGCAGACTGCTTTATTAAAGACCCAGTCCGTACCGCGCAGTAAACACTTTTCATCTCGATTATAAAACCAATCAGTTTATGATGTAAGTGGCACATGTCGCTGTTTGTTCTCAGATAAATACAAAACACATAAATACAGTGTAGGGAGAGCGTACAGTTGTTGAATGTTGAACTGTTGGTGCATCACGTAACCAGTAGGCTTTTAAAGGTTAATCTATGCGTTTTTGGATAGCTCTTCTAAGACAGAGAGTCTAATATTTCTATAATTTCCGGCTAGTTTTAGATAGGTGACGGATGTTGGCTGAAATCTGAGGCGGACAAACAAAGCTGACGCAGTGTAATTATGTCGCCTGGTTGACTCAGTGCAGTCTCTCTCTCTCTCTGTAGAATATACGCGGCCGTATTTCCCATATCTCCCAGGCACAGAATACAATACGTATGTACTTGGCTGTTTGTTGTCAATATCTCCAGGTTTTACTTCAGGAGAATTCTAATATTTGCTGTATCTGCGACTTATCTTATGTGCTTATCTGGCATTAATTCATTAGTAATATATATTTTCGAAAATCGTAAAATATAAAGGTATACTTACCCGTATATTTCTGTAGTTCACAGAACAATTTGATCAAGAAACCACAATCGATGTAGCAAATTCGAAAAATTCTTACCAGTACGGCCTAAAGAGTCTGCCGATTTTCTCTTCAGTTAGTCTGTATGGCTGTTTGTGGTCTTGCCCGTCGACGCCAACGTTTCAGGTTTACATGCTCCCTCCATTTTCAGGTTTCTAGTGAATTAAAGGATATTTTCTGCATTCAGGCCGGCTTACGTTATTCTGGCGTCAAGCCGTGTTTCGGTTTGTGACCTGATTGTGACACACAGCGAGACAGTTGCTGTTTTTTAAGTTCAGTAAACACAAGCTTTGTGAACAGAAGATGGATCAGACTTTTAGTGATATCCAAGTAAAACGAAGGTAGGCCACTTTCTCATGAAAAGAACAAGCATGTCTCTTGTATCTCTGGTGAGTTCAGATCTGTCATTATTTGCTGTATTGTGTTTCTGGGAGAAATATTATTGCATTGCTTGAGGGCTGGGTGCTTAGAGTTCTGGTATCCTCTGTAATGACACATGCTGCAGCTGCGATGCACGTCCTTCGTACAACGTGTAATCACAGACATTGAGGTTGCTCTTTCGGTTGCCATCCCTCTTTGGCTCATGCACAGTCAAGGTAGCTGTTGAAAAGCAGCACTTCACAGTTCCAGCACTGCAGAAAGTTCCAGCACTGCAGAACACAGGTACTGTTGTCATTCCTGGCACAGCTGAACATTGCGTGTTGGGTATGAAGACTCAACTTACAGTTCCAGCACTGCAGAACACAGGTAATGTTGTCATTCCTGGCACAGCTGCACATTGCGTGTTGGGTATGAAGACTCAACTCACAGTTCCAGCACTGCAGAACACAGGTACTGTTGTCATTTCTGGCACAGCTGCACATTGCGTGTTGGGTATGAAGACTCAACTTACAGTTCCAGCACTGCAGAACACAGGTACTG
>Ga0123352_10004623_pt1 | contig 20326 bp, 15 predicted proteins | sample TergutLab28metaG_FD_89700 | JGI IMG/M metagenome (GOLD analysis project Ga0123352, IMG submission 89700) | Labiotermes labralis P1 segment gut microbial communities from Petit-Saut dam, French Guiana - Lab288 P1 | ecosystem: Host-associated > Arthropoda: Insects > Digestive system > Gut ...
CCCAAAAGTTGAAAACACAAAATAAGGTTTTGCGCCACCCCATGTTTTGAGGTATATCACACCAAACTGCATTTCTGAAGATCAACTGACACTAAAATGGAACAGCCGAACACACAACTGTCAGTAAACACTACCAGTGAAATTACTAAACTGATACTGTTCTGCAATGCTTTCTTATTGAAGTAACGGAGATGAATGAGCTGTGGATTTTACAGAAGGGGCTTTATGAAGGACCAGAGTCTTGTATGAGGGGCCTATATGTGTATGGTATATGCTTCAGTTTGCCAAAAAGAGGGAAAAATAAAAATATGTCCACAAATAATTCATGAATTCTGGATGAATCATAAGAATATCAGTTAGAAAAATTAAATTTTACTGATGATAATTTTGACTACAATTAAACTTCACACAATCTTTTATGCCTATACAAGCTTTTTAGACAAATATTGTGAAAAAGAGAAACATATGATGATAAATGCAGAAAATTTTAAACAGGCCATGGCATTGTGGGACAATGTTTTCCTATTTGGCTAATGAGGGCATTTAATTCCTGGGACAACGTTTCCCGTTCAACCATTGAGGGCATTTACTTCCCGCGACAGTGTTTGGACGTAAATGGTTAAACATGTTCCGTACATTTTGCAGAAAACTGACGACAGTGAAGTGGGGGGAAGGGGGAACTTCTGTGCATGGTCGCCTTTTACTTCCACAAATATTTAAGTCATCATTTATCTAGTAAGTTTCATGGGAAATAAATTTTGATAAACACACATGCACTTCCTTTTCAATGACAACAATATCATGAAGTATCTCCTTCACATAAAATACATGACAGGACGCAATGATATATGAAATGTTGATGACGTGCATAGTTAATGGAACATCCATAAATAATAATCTGTTACTTACTGCCGTGGCAATGCACAGAAATCAAATTTGTGTATTGAAATGGCTGCAAAGTTGCAAAACAGGTGGAAACAGACTGTAAGCGCACACAGTAACTGGTTATAGCCATTTAACAGACAGAACACTCCATAAAAGGATTTTATGCAGAATATCAATATTATTCATTATTTGATATCGATGGTTGCAAACAGGTTGTAACCGTATTTATTAGCTGCAGTGTTTCAGGAAGGTTTATGCTTATGGATTGTCACAAGATTACCCTCAAATAACTGGCTAACCATACCCTGAACTAAAATGAACTGTAGTTCCACTATGCCCTGCGCTCCAAATAACTGTTCTGTTCCATATATGTTTGGGGAAACATGTTCTGCTCGAGATTCCATCCATATACTAACATCACATACAATGTGGATTGGTTGTGGCAGTCCTGAAACACTCTCCAATACAAACTCTGTCACACCTCATATACTACACTGGCACTTGCCCTCTCTTTTCTACCTCTCATGTCGAACAGTTGCAACTATTCATTCCGAAGCATTTATCTGGACAATGACTACCTAACAAACCAAGTAACTTGTTTCTTCCATACCAATGGCCTACACAGGGGTTGATGGGGGGCTAGGTAAACTCTTAGCCTTTTCAGTCAAATTTCCCACAACAGCAAAGCTGAGTCTTCCCAGCACCATGTGAAGTAACAAAAACACCCATATATATATATATGCAGACACTTAGTAACTGCGCATTTTTCCCAGCTGACTAATATGGATCTGACACTGCTTGCTTTAACTATCGCTTGCTCTGGAATTCACTGTGGGTTAAAATATCAACACTGGCCTATGAAGCGAACTCTAGTTGTTGACCAGAAAGGTTGTCAGTGGCATACTGTACCCATTCTGGCAGGGATTTGCTCAGAGGGATTTAATTCCGGCATCAAAGGGATAAATGACATCTATTATCATTTCACACACTGCAAATTTTTATTCCAAAATATCTGCATTTCTTGGGGATTTGTTGTATGAAAATTATCCTGCCTTCAGAAAGTATTATAGTACTATCTACATGCAGGTTGTCAAAAAAGGCAAACGGTGTATGTAGAGAGCCCTCCGCTAACCACAAATATGTTTTAGCTGCTATGGGTTCAAGTTGGGGTCAGTATTTTCAACAGTGCTGTCATCACTTCAGATTCACAGTTGTTTTACTGTACGTAAGATGTTTAGCTGTAAGATTTGTGGTTCTCACAGCAATGTTACAGAGATTCAAGCCTTCTGGGATATAACCCTGTGTCACTGTGCAAGTAGCTCCTGACATTACAATTGATCATTATGCCTTCACCTTCAACGTGAAACAATCCAAGAATTCTGCTTGATCCTGAAGACAAAATGCACTATGATCCTTTGAAACAATGGCAACTGCTCCGCCAATGCCACACAGTGTTTGTGAACAAACAAATAAATGACAGAGAGGGATGAGATGAAACAACTGCACCCTGCAGTATAGTAGAACCATACAGTTCATTCCTGTCTGCCTTCAAAACACCAAACACAAAGCAGGCCAAACACTCTCACCTGTTACTAGATTCAGAACAGCTCATAAGAGAAACATGGCTTGTAAAGAAAAGCAAGAATTTAACCATGAGAATTATCTCTGGTTGCTAAGTGACCAAAGAAGTTCAAGCCTAATCATAATACACGATCAGCTCCCAGAACCACCACACACAAATGTCTTCAGAAGTTCACCACATTTTCCTCCACATGCTAAATCTGAGATTCTTAATGAATAACAGAACTACAGTGCATAAACATGTATGAGCAACTGTAAAGAAATGCAAATCGAGTCATGTGTATACAAAAACATGTTGTTTAAAAACTTTATATACACATTATGGCTTCACCCTTAATAATACAGCCTGTATGTAGTCTCCAGCTTTGAAATGTAATGATTAACATCATAAATTCTTTATTTTGGATCATTTAAAGCCACTTAAAAAAAAACAGGCTGAATGTTTGTATGCTGGGATTTAAAAAAACAATGAAGCAGATGCTGCCAACTTGCACATCAAACGTGCTGTACTGCCATGAGAGTACGCAGCACACCCCTTTTGTGAGCAGGGTTTAAAGAAGACAAAAGTCTGTACTTATACTAAAGGTATGCGCCGCATAACGACGTAACGGTCAACAATGGACCGCATATATGACGGTGGTCCTGTAAGATTACAAGATTATAAGAAAATATTATAATATTACAATAGAATATTATAATATTATATTATAATACTTACCATTGTGTTGCAACTGCCTACAGTATTCAGTACAGTAACATGCTTTACAGGTTTGTAGCCTAGGAGTAAGAGGCTACACCATATAGCCTAGCTGTATAGTAGGCTATACTGTCTAGGTTTGTGTAAGTACACGTTCGCACAATGACGAAATCGCCCAATGATGCATTTCTCAGAACACATCCCCATCGTTAAGCGACACATATCTGTAGTGAAGCAACCTTACAACAAGGTTCTTACATCTATTTGCACGATAAGCTGTAACTATAAACTCGGTCATAGGAACACAACCACATGTCCTATGGAATGAAGCTGTGTGACTTACCCCTGAATAAGGAGGGGGGGGTGCTGGTGGAGGTTGCTGGTAGTAATTATCATAGCCATACTGTTGATAATTTGAATGGTAACCTGGTCCAGCTGGTCCTGCCATTCCCGAGGATGGACCTCCATACGGTGCTCCAGGTGGAGCAGAGTTACCGTAGTTCCCCTGTAGAGAATAGTCTCTTTCAGATTACTTTATCATACATGACATTTCATTCTTTTACAAAGCCATGACTGAATAAAAGTCCTTTTCCTATACAGAATCCTAATTACATGGTCTAACACTTATCAAGAAATTACATGCTGTTATTAACAACGAACATTATTCACATCACTATGGTACCCTCACCACCGAATCCTACCCTGAGCCACTTAAATACAGTTTACATCCTCAAAATCAGTTTCAATAAGATATATTTTAATACTATTTTCACATAATTCACCCAGCTGCTTCTGTCTACAGAAGTTTCGAGTAAGAAGTTTTGTGTGAAAACATGAAACAAATTTTTTCTTTTTTCTCAGTGACATACACTGTACTCAGCTTTGCCCATCTTAACAAACGTAACGGTAACAGAGCCTTAAGATTCACCACTAATCATACCACATACTGACATCAGACACACTCCATAAAAAGTTCTGTTCATCTTCAATCTTTACAGATCACAGCCCTAAGATTCACTAAAATTCTTCGTGTGCAATATTGTTTGAGGAGGAGGAGGAGGAGGAGGAGGAGGAGAAGGAGAAGGTGAAGGAGGAGGAGGAGGAGGAGAAGAAGAAGAAAAAGAAGAACAAGGATGAGGAGGAGGAGCAGGATGAGAAGGCGGAGGATGAGGAGGATACAGAGGAGAAGAAAAAGGAGGAGAAAAAGAAGAAAAAAAAGAGAAGAAAAAGGAGGAGGAGGAAACACACACACGCGCGTGCACAGAGGGACACACACCGACCTCTCTTTATACTGTTGCAGTCTTTAAATTATGTTCCAAATAAACCTTACAATAGTACACACTGCCTTCAATCAAGATGGCAGTGTTCCACTATCTACCCTGTCACTGGCAATATGGCCACAGCCTGACAGTGTAAGTATGCGTTGTCACACACAGTACTACAGACTTGGAAAGAAAATATTCCATTGTATTGCAAGAACAGTGCAGTAAGAGATATGGAAAAAAATACTATGAAAAATTCTTTCACTCAGTTGCCAGACATTTGAATAGTACTGTATTCCCATCTGACAATGAAAAGTATTATAAAATTAATCAGATCAGGTTTTCAAAATATTTATAATAAATTTGACGTCTGAAATACATATAACATAAAGCTCTAAAAAAAAATGAAGGTGGATGCAAAAGGCTATGAGGCTTACTACAGCTCGGTAATATACTTATGATGCCTGTCAGCAACTTTTGGAGAATATTCAGATGAACTTACCAAGAAGTTCACTTCAGTTTTACATCACACTTCTAACATCCACAAATGGGAAGTCACTATTAAGTGTCAGACATGTTAACATAACATAACATAGAAGAAGACATGGGCTGTATGTTCGACAGTTTTAAGAATTAAAATGTTCTAAGAACAATCACAAATGACTCAATTTCCGGATTGCTTGTGCACATTAGCATCATTTCCCTCTACTGCAATGCTTTTTGTCTCATTACATGATGACAAGACTGTATCAAAAGATGCAATTCCCACATCATGATATGCTGACAAGAGTGTAACCACAAGAGGCTACACTTCATGTATCATGACTCAGTGACAAGATCGTATTACTAAGATGCGACACTTCCTGTAACATGTAATGGCGACACATTATATCCATTAAAGGTAATGCTTCCCACATCATGATATGGTGACAAGACTGTATCCCTAAAAGACAAGCTTTCTGTATCATGATATGGTTACAAGATCATTTCCCTACAAGGCACCACTTTCTGTGTCATGATATGGTGACAAATCATATCCCTCCAAGAGGCAATATTTCCTGTATCATGATATGGTGACAAGCACAGTGTTAACAGTAACTAACCACAAGAGCAATGCCAATTGCACGGAAGCAGCTTCCAAGTAACATGATGTGCACAATACATGCCACCGTGACATAGTACTCTCTCAATTAAGGCATCAAGTGCTCCACGTAAAGCAGAGAATTCCTTGAGCTGCTGAGAAACTATCAGCTAATACTGTACCACTCTTTTAAACAAAATTAAGCAACAAACCTCAGTGTACATATTTGGAGGAGGAGCCATAACATCATATGGCTGCTGAGGTTGCATATGTGGGTAGTGAGGCTGAAGAGGCAATCTTCCAGCAGGTGAAGACTGTGCCCATGGTTCATCTCTTGAAGAGCTCAGAGAACTCCGATGTGGTGGTGAGAAAGATGAGCGTCTGCCTCGTGGTGACAAACTACGATCTCGCCTGTAACACAATGAACACTTCTGTGACAACAGACAATGTCAGGCACGTTTGCATCCCCGTGGATTACCTATTAAAACCGCTCTGTTTGCCTCTCTTCTCTCTGTACACATGTAACAAGTTCAGAAATTAAATCTGATATGGGAAAATTACAATTCACTTTGATATTTATTTATGTTAGAGAGTTTTAACAAATGCCTTACATAAAGATCTACAGGCACTTCTGCAGGCATCTTAAGCATAACTCACTAAATATTTCTCGGCAGAAAGCACTCCACACTAAATTTCTGAAGTATGAAGCACCTATTCTACATCTGATATTTTTTTAAAAATAATTCTTGGAGTTTCTGGTATAATATGCTAAACAAACACCAATAGTTGAGAAAATCAAAAAAGAGGAAGTGGAAACAGATTTTCAATATACTTTCAAAATGACAGGAAGTAACAGAGATGGCTGCTTTGGACTGGACCCCCAGAGCAGTAGAAGAAGAGGTCAACCAAGATATGGCTGGAGGAGAACAGTCGAGGAAGCAGCCTTATAACATGGGAAAATATCATCAGAAATCAAGCGGTTGGCAGGCAATCGTGTACGCTGGAGATGCTTTGTGGAATGACAGGATGATGATGATAGTGATGCAAACATTTAATAACTTGTATACTGGACTTCCAGACATAATCACAGTTTGACATAAAAACAATGAAAAGTGCTGTCTTCATATGATTTATAAATCACTCCATTTTATTCTATTAATGTAGTGCCACAATACAACCAAATTTTGAAGACATTAAACAACTTACAAAAAATATTTACTTTTCTTTTAATGCATAGAATACTGGTAGGCACTGAATCATTAACACTGTATATTCAGTCCACATTCAGTCATGAATTCTCACCAATATGAATAGGCCAAAGTATAATCCAATAGTGAATAATTATGTGTGTGTTATTACATATTTATTCATTCAGATCAGTGAAGAGTTTTACTTCCAAAAGTTTAATGTGAGTTACAAAACATTATTTGTCTTTTTCACATTAGACATATTTCATTTAACATGATTTTAGGCCTCCACCATGGTGAAAATGAGATTTTTTACTCTTCTGGAATGTTATGTGGCATAGAACGGTAGTTAGTTACTAACGTCTCGGGATAACCTTTCCGTCCCATCTTCAAGGGTAAAGCAGTCCGAGAAAACCACTGGTAACTTAACTAACAATCTATGTTATGTGACATCCCACAAGAGAGAAGACGTCACAGTCCATTTTCTTTTAAGGGATTCAGCTATATAATGTAAACATCGCAGAAGCTGGCATGCCACCTGCAATTCACTCTGCCCAATGTGCCTGTTTAAGATCCACAGTATTATCAGGCAGTTATACATGAATGTATGAAAAAGGGGAAGGGAAATAAAAATATGACATACAAGCATGTTACTTTCATACCTGTCAGACAAACTTCGGTCACGTCTTGGTGACAAGCTGTGGTCTCTTCGAGGGGACATGCTCCATTCTCTCGATAACCTGGATCTTCGTCTCCTGCGTGGAGAAGGGCTCCGATCACGCCGACTGCTGCGTTCATGTCGATCTCTTGACCCACTTCTTCTGTCATGTCTCCACTCCAAACTGCGATCTCTCCTGCGAGGTGAAATGCTACCACCATGCTCACGGCGCATGGGACGTCGACGTGGTGATGAAGTTCTATCAAGACGACTACGTACAGGCGAGGGGCTCCTTTCACGATGAGATTTTCGACCAGGGCTGTGATTGCGTTTTCTGTTCCCTGGTGATGGATGATCCCCAGATGGAGGAGGTGGAGGTGAAGGGCTTCTGGGTCCTCTTCGATTGGCTTGTGCCTCACTGATAGTCTTACGATCAAGGTCTTCATTTGATTCATCTGCACCAGGTGGAGCCAAATCTGAGTTTGTATTCTGTGAGATAGCTACAACACCTGCTTCCTCAAATGATGCTGTATCTGTACTTTTGTTCACACCATCTCTTCTCTGTAACTCAAACATCTGAGCAGCAAGCCTTGGATCTTTCCTTGTTGGTCCAAAGTTATTTTCAGATCCTCTCCTTCTTGTAAGGTCTTGCTGCTGCTTTCCAGTCAGTCTTGGATCACTCCTTAACTGCAATACCTTCTCTCCCTGTTGTGTGTTGGGTCGGTCTTTCTTTGAATATTCGTAAGAGATATCCAATTCTTCCTTATGCTGTGACAAAACCTGCTGTGTCACAATCTGTGGATCCTTCCGTACAGGAAGGTATGTATTTTCTAAACTTTCTGAACCAGGCACATCTGGCTGCTTGAGTGCAAGTCTTGGGTCATTCCGGGATGGGACAAATCGAGTCTCTGAAGGATCAGACAGCTGCCTGCTGGCAAGTCTTGGGTCCTTCCTGTGAGTTACAAAGCTTGGACTTCTGTGATCCTCCTGTTCCGAACTGTCAACATCTCCCCTAACCCTCTCATCACGAGAACTGTGATGAGCATAGCCACTGCCATGAGAGTCTCTAGTCCAGGACGAATGACTCAGACTCCCTCTTGACTGCTGGTGATGTGACCTACTTTCTATGTCAAACATATCCTCCAACTGATCTTCTGCAAAATCTATGTCCTCATCAGGAAACACTGGTTTTCCTGCTTTGAAGTGTCGCTGAGAGCCTGGAACTTTTCCTCCTCTTCTGAACTGACCTCTTTTGCTGAATCCAGCAAGCCCTTGGATATCTCTACCCCTGTATGAGGACCTCCTTCCACTACCACCCTCCAGAATAAAGTCTTCAAGTGAAACTGACTCATCATGTTCATCATCAAGATCCCAATTGTCAAGCACATTCAGATCATCTATGTCAATATCACTGTCAATCTGTACCTTTCCAACAATGCCTTGACTAATTCCACCTCGCTTATGTCTGTTCTTGGACCTGGGACGTCCACGTGACATTGCATTTCTAATATTACGTACGGGAACCAAATCAATGTATTTCTTCCCCTGACTGTAACTTGACTGATCAGGTTTCTCAGCCCCAACATCATCGAGGTACAGATCATCCTGCAGATTCTCCAGCTGTTCAATTTCTTGTGCAACTTCATCAAAATCTTCCATTTTCATTCTGTTAATTCAAATAATGGAAAATCCTTAACACACTTTTTTGAAACAACATAACATATTAAAATCTCACAAGATGGTATCGTACACCGCCATGTATTTAATGTAAATAACTACAGAAGTCAAATGGACTTACATCCAAATAGAAAATGAAACCTCAATGAAGGTCAATTGATGTCTGTTACTGTGAAACCAGAAACCCACAGTCAGACAATAGCATCTTTGGTTTCCCTAAAAAATAACTATGCACGTCTAACTGGCCAATATGGCAAATGTTTTGGAAGGTTTTTAAACTACAATAAAAACCTTAAAGAGTAAATGCAAAGTAATTTGTGTGACCAAGGCTTCCAACACGTGACTGATGCGGACACTATCAGTGCTACTGCGAAACCAAATGAAGATGAAGAGAAATAGGGGAAAGAGGAGCAAAACGGTGAGCATGTTAGTCACAACGTGGCAGTTCGGTATTATCACACTTGCTAAAGTAATGTGGGTAAACGGCGATCTGGGTAATTGTTTACTAGAAACTATTCACCTCCAGTTGTTTTCACAGTAAAATGTAACACACTTTATACACTGAAAGTTAAAAATCAGGCACAAAGAAACATTACAAAGTTATTAATCCTAACGAAATGTAACCTAACCTAACATACACTGTTAACGACACATATTACTCATATTTAACAAAAATATATGTAAATTATATCGCACCGCATTTAACAAATCTGATTGACCTTCACAACTGCTACCTCAGGTTACATGCCATCAGGTTTAACAACCCTGCAATATCTGTTTGTAACACATAAACTGTGTGACATTTCAAGTGGTGACAAGTCTACAGTAAATAGTTACCAGGCTGTGAATGTAATGACACCAGAGCCATGGAACTGTTTGAAATGCTGTGAGAAGTCTATGACAGTTTTTGAAACCAAAACTGCAGAATGTTTCTTCAAATAAATACAGTACATTTTGACGTAGTGGTGGGGCCTGTGTGGTCATATGCTCCCGAGAGCTGTGCTGGTGGTAACGTATGCTATTGGTAGAGCCTCCCCTGCCAGACAGGTCAAGGATGATGACCCAGATTAAAAGTCACACCCTGGCCCTCCAGGTGGGGGGTTGGGTGTGAGGCTAACAACTCCACTCCATTGTTACGAAACCTCATGACAGGACGCCAAGGCCCACCCAGGACTGTACAGCCAAAAATGATGATGGTGAAATACAGTAAGTACATATCACGGTAGGGTTAGGTAATTTGCAATACAATGTGATACGAAACCACAAAATACTTCACATTACCTGTGTTTCAAAATGGGCTATTTACATCTTTTCCTCTTCATTTGCATGGATACTTAGAAGCCTATGTTACTTAAATCCTGACAACTTTCAGACATTTATCAGAATTTTGCACATGAATATATCTCCTGTCCAATAAGTAAACTTTTGCAACAGCCTTCATATTATATTAACATGTTTCCAAAACACAAATATACACAAATCACAATTACAGGGTAATGTAATGGAGAAGTGATAAATACAAGCAAAAAACATGAACACTCAAAAAAGGTTCTATCACTTGCTTTATTTAATACCTAAATGCACAGTATCCAGGCAGTTAAAATGCAATCAGTGATCTTACAGGAACTACATATACTTTCGCTCAATGCTCATTTACTCCTTTATGGCAAACATACATATATATCCACTCTGCAACTCCTTTATGATGTCAGCCTCAGAGCAAAATGAATTAAGTGATACACTGTAGTAACCACTTTTGAAAGTTGTGTTTAAATTGTATGATGGGAAAACAATGAACACAAGTGATCATCCAGGTAAGAGATATATGTGCCCAATTTATGTGATGGGCATGGAACTGGTGGCACATTCTCACAAGAAATATGAATTTCAACAGAAGAGGCAAGTACAAGGGGAAGAAAATTTTTTTACATGCTGCATCCTTTACTTCATGTAATTTACTGCAACCACTGTCTCATAAACATCACTGTTTTTAACTGAGTGGTACAATTTACCAATGAAGCATAAATATCGATGCATGAGATGGTGTTTATAATACATGTCTATGCACAGCATTTGTGGAGCTTGAAAACATGGTTCCAACAGACCAAACATGCCGCTTGGGGAAGTCTTGTACTAACAACTTTTGAAAACCCGTGCCAAGATTTTTGGTCCTACACTTATGGCTGCAATGAACAAGTAAAAGTTTGTGAACATGCTATCAGTGAGACATTAATTTTAAACTATCAACTGAGGAAATACAATGATTCTTCTGGAAATTTTTTCCATTCACATTCATGTGGGTTACAGTGTGCACCTTGTATTATTTGTATTTCAGACTGTGTAAAGAGTATAAGACATGATAATCTGTGTTCCTTTATGTTTCTAGGTTAGCTGTTTAGTTTGCAGGAATGAAGGTCAGGACAGAAGGGGAATGTTGGGCAAGGGACATAACATACCATTTCGAAGATTTTCCTTACACCAATATGCCAAGAGATTTACTATTATTCCAAAGCAGTCAGTGATTATTAAATAAATACATTTATAATATGGCTTGTGTAACCTACTTTAATTTGCAGCAGAAGACTAGTTTGTGGTAAATTTCACATACCATAGCAACCCCATTTTATATGTTTAACAAGTACTACAGAATGATGGTATACAGCACCTAATTCGCAGTTCCATGCATTCACACATTTGTATTTAATCACGTAACTGAAGGGTCAATTATTAAATAATATAAATCACACGCACTCTAGGGACTGGACTTTCCAGGCAATAATGAACAACTATTTCGTAAATAAACATTATCCATAGCAGGCCCCTGATACATACTTCAAATGACACCTAATCTTACCTCTTTTAAGTTTTCACAACTTCTGAACTAATACTTCGCTACCGGTAAAATGTGTACAAAGCGTTTAGATCAAACTGTTCAATCACATCATATCCCGAGAGGGTTTAGTATAATAACGCTGCAGTGTTCCACCCTGTCATTTCATCAAGATCCATGAACGCCATTTTCTTCAAAATAGTTCCGCTAATATTTCTGCTAAAAAACACAATACTTTAGCGGATAAAACTATATTACAAACCATTCTTCTAGTTATTTAAAATTAAACACTGTAATCATTTCATACTTAAAAACCAACGAATTACTCACAATGAATGTTGACAAACGCACATCACGCGAATAACGCCATTTTGTCACAGGTGATGCATTTGCGGTTATAATCATGGATTACAGCTGATCGCGCTGGTCCAGAAGGCTCTCTCTGGATATGACGTATCGTAAATCGATAACTACGTCTCGACCTTACATAGGCAGCAAGTTCGAACATCTTTGTGAACGAACTCTGTGAATCTTCGAGAACCACATGTACTCAAATAAATACGTAGCAAATTAAAAGCGTACAGTTTAATCTTAACGACGGATGACGACGGGGAAACAGTAGTTCTAACAGAAAATGCACCATTCAACCCATAAGTTGAATAATTTGTTTTGGAAAACCAATTCACTAAAATTAGCAAAGATGATACAGATACAAAATATACAAATAACCAACAAATGCATTTCGATATTTATGATGTATTTTATTCACAATGTTCTCACCAACACGTTTCGACCGGCATTACGCCGGCCATCTTCAGTGTGATATTCTTACAAGAATACAAACACACAAATTTGGTTAACTGTGTTACCGTCACTCCATAACAATTAAAATTATAATTTTGGTTCAATTTGTGTACGTAAATTAAATAGGCCTATAGGTTAAATTGGATAATTATTAAAAGCTTAGGAGTTAAAACTGTTTTGTCTGTGCGGAGTGATGACTGAAGCTGTAATGTGGCGAGTTTCAATCCAGCGTGTAGGTGATGTGTAGATTGTGGTATACTAGTTGGAGTTCCAAGTTAAACAGTTGATGAATGACCTTCATCTTTACCTAAAATGTAAACTTAGATATGAAGAACTAGAAAGCATATTTTTATTGGACCTTTGATCATCAGAAAAAAAGGAAATAATTAAAATTGCATATTCTCTTTCCTCTGTCTGCACACCAATCCACATACCGACCTAGTCAACAGTACCTTAAACACCACAGCAAACCACCCAAGCCAAGTCACGCGAAGCCAAAGTGTTAACTGGAGGGGCGGAGACTTGCGCGAAGCCATTCCTGCTTTTGACCACATTGCTAGGCTCAGTAACAGACACCTAAACTCTAACAGGGGAATATGCTTGCGCTAACGATTTTGAAGTCAGGCCGAGGGCCTTGACAAATTGTGCCAAAGACTAGGGCCTAGGTTGCCCTGGACTATGTGTGGGAGGGATACGTTTTGGTTGGTTGGCTGTCTGGGTTCCGAGCCCAAACTGGCTCTGTCGCATACTGGAGTTATGCGACTTTTGTCAGGCGTTTAGGTGAAGCCGCTGCGCCTGGGGGAGGGGAGTGCGGGCCGTGCCCCGGCTTTGCATCGAATACCTTGGCGTTTGCCTTACAACTGAGGAAAATCACGGAAAACTCAGTGAGGGTAACCGAATGGCGCTCGGCTGTTCAGCGTCGAACGCGATTCGTTGTGTCGACTTGGCCATCGCGGGCGATGGCCAAGTCGACTGGCCTGCTGTCCCTTGCCGCCCTTGGCTTTCGCGTCAGGCGACGGAGTCAACCCTCGATCAGGTTAAGTATCTGCCGAGTTGCCGTACTACGGGGTTCCCTACATCAGCTAACCTTGAGTCAAAGCTCTCGGTCAGGGCTCTGATGTGGTAGGCAAACAGCGGAACGCCCAGATCCTCGTGTATCTGCCTGTTACGTACGTACCAAGGGGAACCAGTAACGAGGCGAAGACACTTGGATTGTAACACCTAAAACTTCCGGACATGGGAACGGGCAGCGGACCTCCACGCAGGGCAAGCATAGTCCATCATAGGCCGGGTGAGCTGCTTATGTAGCAGGACTCCGTTCGTGACGGATAGATCACGCTTCCTATTCAGGAGGGGGCCCAGCATACCCATGCTTTGAACAGTCCTCTTCCTGACCTGGTCGATGTGAGGCGACCATGTGAGTCGTGTATTTAGGGTCACCCCCAGATAACGAGTAGTGTCGACCCATTCGATTGGTTCCCCGAAGAGTGTTACTGGTCGGGGCTGGATAAAGCGACGTCCGGCACGTGCGAAGATTATCGCGGTGCTGACTTAGAGACATTAATGGCGATTCTCCGCCAGTGAATCGGGCGATTTGGCAAAGGCGTTTTTCTATTTTTAGCGTGAGTGGCGAAAGGGAGTGATGCTGCCAGATGGCGTGGCCGTGAATAGCGTTCAGTTTGAAATGGAGTCGTGGATTGGTGCAACGCGTGCTTTCGCCGTTAAATCAATTTATAAGAACAAAGATAGCTACGTTGCCGCCCAACGTGAATTTCGCAAGAAATTCGGAATTCATCGAAACAGTAAAGTGCCGTCAGCTCATGCCATAAAGACGTGGGTAAACAACTTTGAAGAGACCGGCTCAACTGTTAAGAAGGAAGGTGTTAAAACAGTTCGCACCCCACAGAACATTGACGCTGTGAGAGCATCATTCGAACAAAGACCTCGCCGGTCGGCTGTGCGTCATTCCAAGAAACTGGGACTGTCAGAAAGCAGTGTCAGGCGTACAAAAACCACTGCATAGTTCTAAAGCAGTTCTAAAATAACAGTGTGGTCTGCTGTTGCAGCCTTCGTCATTATGGGTCCTTACTTCTTTGAGGACGAACGTGGAAGTGCTTGCACTGTGACCTCTGAGCGTTACGCACACATGTTAGAGGACTTCTTCATTCCTCGTCTCCAAGGTCTTCCAGTGAACATAATTTTAATACAAGAAACAATTAAAATATTCCTCACCTGAGTATGTACCAAACGGGACCCACCTATGCAGGTATTAAAGTATTCAATCCTCTTTCTACTGACAAGGACTTGTCACATAATGTGGACCAATTCAAGAAAGCTTTGAAAGATTTTTTACATACACACTCTTTCATACTACTGAAGAATTTGTTATGTGTAAAATTAGATAAACAACTATACTTGCACTTAGTCCCAATTTATATGGAACATTGATTCTTATTGGTTTGTTGACTGAACTTACATAATTCTTGTAAAATATTTGTGAATCTTTATTTCTTTCCTGTCTTATGCTTTGTTTGACTTGCCCATGTGGCGAACGGATGATAAATAAATAAAGCATTGTCACAAGAGGCAAAAAATGGGTGCATCAGTATCACCCAAAATTGAAAAGCCAGTCACTTGAATAAGGTCATCCCACTTCTCCTAAAAAGAAAAAAATTAAAAACTCAGCCTTCTGCTGGAAAATGCATGCTCACAGTGTTCCGTGACTAATGAGACATCATTCATCAGGAGTACATGGTACAAGGTGGGACAATCAACTCACAGGCTGACCTGAAGACCCTGAAGTGGTTGAACCAATGGATCAATCAAGTTCATTAGGAAAAAAGCTATGATACTCTTCTTCAACATGACGCCAGACCCAGGCTGGTGCTGCATTTCAGACACAGCAGCATTGGACTTGAAGTTGCTCCACACCCTCCCAACAACTCGGATTTGGCACCGTCTGACTTCAGGTTATCTGCAGCTCTCAACAGACATCTCAAAGGATTTCAATGCACATGTGATGAAGATGATCAAGCTGATAGGAGAAAGTGGTTTTGAGAAGGGCTTGAAAGATTCTACAGCAGCAAGTTCAAGAAACTTGTTAAGCGCTGTTGGCATTGCGCTGAACTAGAGGCAGACTATGTGGGAAAATGAGGTATGGAAACAAAACACATTCTGAGCTATATTTCGACTTTCGTTTCCCTTCGATACCTTGTCTGGATGTAGATACAAAATATAGAGGCATTACTCTCTGAACACCCGTTATATAAACTATGAACTTAGGTTTCTATACATGAAAAAGCAAAAACTGAACAAAACCCTGTATGACACACATTTGAAACTGGCAAACTTTTTTGATAATGATGGCATGTTACTGAAAAAGATACTAATGATAAATTAGAAATTGAAATGCAGAATAAGTACAAAAACCTAGATAATAAATTAAAGAAACTCTCAGAAAAACAAATTACAACACATGCATCTAATGAGATCATAAAATATTTTCCCAAGGGTAATTAACAAGAAGGACATTGTATTTTCTAACGAAGAATATACTGTTCTTAGTAAAGGTTTAAAATACAACCTACATTTTAAAAAAAAAGACTGGATAAGAAATTTAGCCTTAGAAGCAGAAAATGACCTGAATTTTGTCCACGTTCAAGACCAAGATATTTTAAGAAGTCTGATGGCAAAGAATATAGAAATATTGTATAAAACAAAATAATCAAAAACCAATGTTTAATTTTAGTGTAAATAGAGAAGGGAGAATATTAAATCAAGTTCAGGAAAAGCTTATGACTAACAATGTTATTGTAACAAAAGCAAAAGAGGACAATTCCATCATTATCATAAAAGAAGAGGAATATGGCTATAAAATTAATCAGTTTTTCTTAAGGAATGGACTGAAAAAGACGCAGACCCTACTAAAAACTATCAAAATTTGACATACTGTCACTAAAAATAAAACATATCAGATAGTCAAAAATGGAAATCTGTTGATACATAAGCAGACACGAGTATTTATGACATTAATAATATTTGTGATAAATCAGAATTCACTCTAGAACAAGAAGAAATCAATTCTATCTACTTCTTATACATTACAATAAGCAGATAAATTAATTATTTAGACAGTCACTAAGTTCTCAATATATAGAAAGCCCACCACTACAAATTGCATAATCCCTTTCAATGTTTGCCATCTAATAACACACAATTTAGCAGCAGTTAGATATTTTAACAACCATCTGAATACATACAGTTTACTTCCCCATGATAAAAAGAACGAATTAAAGACCATAATTTCTATTGTACAAATAATCAATGTGACTCAAAATTTTTCAGTAACATAAATTGTGAATGGAACTCATAAGAAAAAGAGGATATTATTACTAACATGAATGGCTTCAAAAATGGTACATGGGTTTCTTTTATATATGTAGGAAAAGAAACTAAATTTATAACAGAATTGTTTAGAGACACTGATGTCAACATATCCTACAGAATAAATAATATTACTGAGAAATTATGGCCAACAGACAGTATGATATAAGGAAAAATACAGTAAAAATGGCATTTATTCTTGAAAGTGTCCAGAATGTGGAGGGAGGGGGGAACTTAGGACAGACTGAAAGACTACTTCGAATTAGGTTCAAGGAATATCATCATATAAACAACAAAATCATAATTCAAAGTTCTCTCAAAATCTCCTAGGATGCCACCACTCTATCAGATCAATACAGGAAATCATGGCGGTAGTAGTAGGTTGTAAATAAAGAGACCATTATGAATGTTTTAGAAAAGTTTTGTATTTATGAGGAAACATACAACAGCAATCAATTCAACAATAAATCTACCATAAGCTATAACTGAATACTGGAGACCACAGTGAAACATAAATATGCCAGTGAATGCCAAGCCCCCTCTCATACCTCCACTTCCTACAATATTCAGTGGTGGATCAGCCGTCAAAACACCAAGTATGTAGCTCCCACCTTATGTTGTATGCTGTTTACTATGTTGTCTATATGCACATAAAATGTAAGTAACATTCAATAAGCAATATGTGAGAGTATGTATAAAAAATCTGCATCATTTACTAGAGATAAAAATGGTCCAGAACTTCATATTACTGTTATCAGTCATCTGGTATACAACAGCTCTGGACCACACTAACAGTTTTTGGTACACAGGAATGTGTCCAGTGCACTCCCCTTTACTTGGACATACAAGGATTTTACGAACAAGCAATATAAATCAAGTGTTCCATTTTAAAGTTATCACAAGCCAAGACGTGAGAACATGTTTCGCTATACATACTACGCTAAGCTTTGCTCTGACAAACACAACATGTGAAGGCTTTTACATTACTCTTAGTTTTTACCCTTTATCATATTTTAGTTTGTTTTTTATGCTATTATTTTACAATTCCACATAAATTATATGCAAGTTTTTCTGAAACATGGTTATGTATTAGTTTTAACCTAATTATTCCATTTTTGGAATAATGTTACAGTTCATAACACTGTAGAGAGATGCCTCTCTCCCTTTGCATTTCTTTTTGTGTACTCGATGTCTACCAGACGATGGCTGATCAAGACGGTCAAAACATGCTGTAGCGTATAATAATAGACTATTGTACAACATCTATACGTTATGTGTGGACGGATTTTTTCACATCTTATGAACAAGAAAATAATAAGGGGGGGGGGACACTTCTTTGTACTGTAACAAATATTTGTACTAATATCATTCCTCTGTCTCACGCAAGACTTCCACTTCTCTGTAAACGTAAAATTACCCTTTGTATTGCACTTACCAAATCAACATACCTATTGTCTGTTTCATTTTCTACTGCTACACTTTCTGAGCCTTCCAAAATATTCTCCACTAAGTCCACCTGCGTGGTAACAGTCCGCTTTGGAACGTTCAACACTTTCATGAACTGGTACAAAGCTTTCTCATCACTGTCACAATTTACAACATTAGCTCCTTCATCTACTGGCAACTGCTTTAATACTTTATCTGCTGTCTTTACCCTCGCTTCCTCATTACAAGATATATGATCACTTAATGCATCTAACCCATTGCACACAGTTGTAATTTCTTTCCGGCACTGTTTGGGTATGTTCTTGCTCCAAGACCACACCGCATGCTGATGCTTTGTCAGATTCTCAATATCTTGTTCCTTTACGAGCAGTGGAGATTGGTGTGATTTTGAAACAACCTGACGTTCTGCAGCACCCTTGTTTTGCTGATCAGAGAGAACTTCAGCACATTCTTTTTCCATGCTGACTCCACTATCATTTGATAATGCCGGCTGACTGGAGAGATGGACATGAAGATGTGGCAAGAAAAACTGCGGTTCTTTTTCTACTGTAACCGATTTCAATTTTGAAGACCTTTGAACAACATTCTTTACAGACTTCTTCTTTGAAAACTGGTCTGCATTAATGAATAATCGACTGGATAACTGGGGCTGAATAAAATCCTTAGAAAGCTCTGCTACTGAATTATGGGGATTGGATTTTGAAAAGAACATTTCATTCATTGAGGAGGATTCTAATAACCGGGGTTTGGATTTTTTGGGGGCTCTTGGCAAATTATCACTGGTTGAAATGTCTTTTCTAATTGGTGAATGGCTTGTTGAATAGGCAGCTTTCTCGCTTTTCTTATTCAACTCCCCTTTCTTCAGTTTAACTACAGCACACATTTTAAGCTTAGGATCTGAAAGAAACACAAACAATGAAAGTTACATTCTCTCCGGTTACAGATGACGTATAAAGCAATGCACATATGAATATCAATGCAGCATAATTTTCTTCCTCTACTGAAATCAATTCTGATGGCAGTTTTTTAAAATGGAAGAGGGTCTATGAATATCAAAGACTTAATTTATAACACCAAACACCAGGGTGAATGCTATTTTTTGAACAGCCACTAGCTCTGAAGCTCACAGTGTACATGGCCAAACTGTAGGCCACTTGTACCCTTACAACTACACTTCCAGGTGACTTATTGGCCAACATTTTAAGTGCAGTAAACTTCCTTCTCATCCAAGAAATATCAGCAACAACTTCATCACTGAATAGCATGACCTTTCACCTGCTACTTATCTTGATATTTCTCAGTTTCGATGGGTTATCGATTTTTAAGACAACCTAACCATACAGCCTGTAACTATAAGGGTTAAGTGGCTGCATTTTTTACAGCACTGGAAAGATAAATGCCACGCATTTTATTACACACTAATTTAAATAACCTACATTACATCTCTCTTTAGTACCACAACAAATTTCATTTTCAAACCGGGTGTAGCTGAAATTGCACATGAAAGGCCTCATTGTACCAAACATCTTTCATTACAACATCTGTTTTTAAATAAGTCATACTTAGAATCCTTTAAGTAACGGTTATATCCAAATAAAATTTCCTTATACAGGCAGTCCATGAAACTGCAGACAGTATGTCACTAAAGCTGCTGACACTTCTGATTCAAATTTAAGAATTGTAACAATTATACAGTGATGAAAAGTCACACAACCTACTGGGGGGGGGGGGGGTGGGGGGGGCCACAACAAAGAATAAAAAAAAAAAAGCCCTGGGTTTTGGGACTTTGGGGGGGTAATGGGGGAAAAACCAAACAAAACGAAAAACACGACGGC
>Ga0123352_10004624_pt1 | contig 20323 bp, 7 predicted proteins | sample TergutLab28metaG_FD_89700 | JGI IMG/M metagenome (GOLD analysis project Ga0123352, IMG submission 89700) | Labiotermes labralis P1 segment gut microbial communities from Petit-Saut dam, French Guiana - Lab288 P1 | ecosystem: Host-associated > Arthropoda: Insects > Digestive system > Gut ...
CTTCACCAGTTTCATTATGACTATTGGACGCCTTCGTTGCTTCTTGTAGGTTATCTAAGGGTGCATACCTGTTTACAATTACTGGAATGTGCTTGAACTGTTGCGGTATCAGCAGGTTACCGTTATCGCACGTGGGAGATTTCTTCTTCTTTCTCCTAGGATTGAAATTTACAAATTCTTCCGTTGAGGCAAGGTTGTCGTCTTGAGTGCTCATTGTGTTTGTCGAAGCTAGTAACTCGTTTTGTAGGATGTTGATGATCAGTTGAGCTGAGCCAAGTTCAGCTAGGGCTTCTTTTAGTTGGCCTTCATAAACACTACATTTATTACATATATATTCGTTTATAATACCACTGTTTTCCGGCGATATGTGAGAGAAGACACATCTCTGAACAACACTGTCCACCATCTCGCTTGCTTGCTATGCATGCTATGCAATTAGCTATGTCAAACATTTTATGTCCCAAGATACAATTAGGATAATTTACGTTTCATATTTTCATTCCATCCTATCGTATGGCATAATTTTCTGGGGTAAATCTGCATAGAGCTCTAATATTTTTAAAATTAAAAAAACGATAATTATAATAATTATGAATACCAGAAACAGAGATTCTTGTCGTCAGTTATTCAAGAATCTAAAAATTCTACCATTAAAATAACAATATATTTTTTCCCTTTTATTATTTGTTGCAAAAAATAGAGATTTATATGAATCAAATTCAGAAATTCATATTAACACTAGATTTAGTTCTGACTTACAAGCTCCAAATGCAAAACTTACCAACTTTCCAAAAAGGTCCCTTTTATTTTGGAATCAAAGTTTTTAATCACCTTCCTACTAGCATCAAAAATACATCTCATGTCATAAACCAATTCAGATCTGTTTTAAAAAGTTTCCTTCTTACAAATTCATTTTACCTGTTGGAGGAATATTTTGTTTGGAATTCCAATAGAGATGTTGGCTCAGTGTAATCACTTTAAAAGTAAACATCTAAATATTTTTACATGTAACATAACTCAATATCATTCTATATTATTACTTTTAATTTGAATTCTTAACTTTTAGATATATTTATATAAATACACATATATCTAGATGTACTGACAAATTCAACTTCCAATTGGAATTTAAATTTTGTATTATTATTTATTATATTGTATTATGTGGTTGTCCATATGTTGTAAGTTGTGTTGTAAATTATAATCTGTAACTGACCTGTCCAATGTTACATATGTGACTGAATGGATGTACAAATAAACCAAACCAAACCAAGGCAGTTCCAACGCTATATGTGACCATTGCTGTTAGCCTTCCTTCGTTTTCTTGCATGTAGGATATTGCTTTCCACCTTTACCGTACGTAATACTCTTTTTTTTCACACGACCGGTCTAACTGATCTTCTTCATCCTTTTCCAGCACCACATATCAAGACTTTTCAGGTATTTCTGATCTACTTTACATAGTGTCAAAGTTTGAACAATATAACAAACTATGCTCCAAATGTAGCACTTTACTAGTTTCTTCAGTATATTTAAATCCAGTTTGCTCATGAAAAGGCTTTTCTTTTTGCTAAAGACTGTTTTTGTTATGAAAATCCTGTATTTAATTTTACGTGTACATCTTGCATCATTTATTGTCATGCTACCCAAACAGCTGAAATATTCCGCATTATCCGATTCTTTGATCGGGGGATGGTTTCCTTGAGATTATCATTACCTTAGACTCTTTCACGTTCTTGTACACTTTCTAGCATATTTCAGTTGTAAATTGTTTATCAAACACGCTCTGTAGTACCGTTTCTTCCTTAGCCAGTGGTAAAAGTTCATCTCACACTGCGATTTACTTGTTCACCTCTTTTGAAGCCCCCAAACCTTTGAAAAGCTTCCTTGGCAAGGTACTCGCTCTATAAGTTGAAAAGAATTTGTGACAAACAGCATCCTTGTCTAACTCTTCTTCTAATCTTCACATTTCGTGTCTCCCGTTGATCTGTTCGAACTTAACCACGCTGATCCAGGTACAGTTTGCTGATCAATCTTCTTTCGCGTCAGTCGGTAGCAGTTTTCGTTAGGATCTGCCTTAATTTGGTCCTTCTACATGGTCAAATACCTTCTACATGGTCAAATACCTTCTAACACTATATGATCCAAACAAACAATTTTTAATCTAATCTGTGTATGTCCAAAGTGACCTCTTAGCTACCGGTAGAAGAAGCTGGACGAGGAAAAGTGAAGTTTAATGCGGTGAAGTGAAGAGCAGGAGTGTCCTAAGTTCGTTCTGAGATCATTCTTAGCATCCCAGTCACTTTCCTAATTCCTTTTCCTCTTCTAAATCCATACTGATCTTCTCAAAGCGCGTCTTCAATTTTCTTTCCGTCCCTTCTTCTAAGTATCCTCGCTACTATCTTTGCTGCTTATGCGATGAGGCTGATTGTGCAATGGTCGCAGTATTTTGTAGCTACTGGCTTGTTCTCTGTGACAATAATTGTTACTTCAAAGAAAGTCTTGGTCCACTCTCCAGTTTCAATTCAATTCAATTCAATTTTTTTATTTCACGAGCAGAGAAAATTACAAAAGTGTGCTGCGTAATGTACAATAAAAGGATTAAGACAAGTGCCAGTACGTATTTTTGCCTTCCTAGTCGGGTCCTTCATTTATTTCCTACTGGATGCACAACACGTTTCTATGATTTTTTTAAGTTTGCACCGGCCGGGAAAAATTTACGTACAGTCGAAAGTCGGGGAGTTACTGTATTACTTCTTGGTTTTGTCTGTATTTCTTTTCAATGCGTTCCTCAATTTTCCGCAGTTGTTCCTTCTTTCTTCTTTCTAACATTCTTCCACTTCCTTTGTTTGTCTATTTTGTTTGTCACTTCCTGTGTAATCCACGACTTACTGCACTCCTCTCGACTTTCCCAACCAAATATTTCACAGTATCTGAAACAAATTTCTTCGTATTGTTCCACTGTACTTACAAATTCATACAGTCACAGTCGATTGTACTGAGTCCTTATATTCCTCATACCATACATACCATTATAATACTACCCACATGCAGTTAATACACCATTAATCTCACGGCGAAATTTGTTTATCTCTCCAACACCATCCAGTAAGAGTTTTTGTATACACGTAAACACACTTTTAAATGAGACTTGGATTGTGTTTGTTTTAGAACTTTAAAGTGTGGTGAACCAGATAAAACGTAAAACTGTATATAATTATATATTAGGGATTAAAACATTACTGTGGCATTTCTGAGGTACAGCAATATTATTTTGTTCAAATTGTAAGCATGACAACACAGCAGAAATGTCACGTTGTGATTAGTTTCGCAGGGTTTGATCTCGTTCATCTACCTGTGTTATCTAACTGTTCTCAGGCCAGTTTTCCCCGGGGACGCATTAAGTTTCCAATTTCCAAGAGGTGGCGAAGTGAGATGTGAATATATTGGCATTTCTTATATAGTTAAGCGAATGTTATCGGTCTCAGTATATTGCTTCCTTTTTTATTTCTTGAAGAACACAAACTCACATTAGGAGTGTTAGAACATGTTTGTCCAAAGTTTTTTTTTTTTTCCAATTTATTTACAACCGCCCAACATTCGGTTTATTGCAGTCGTTCAGATGTCCCTCCTGTTCTTTTAAATAGTAAATTCTTGGCGCGGTGATGGAGGAAAAGTGTTCGGTCACGGAGGAAAATGCTGATGTGGGTTGCACCTTACAGTCACGTTAATGTACAGTACAAACAGACAGAGTTGTTTCTTACTAACACCACAGAAAATGTTATCTCTCCACAAAGGAGCTTTGTGCTTCCTGCTTAGTGTACCTTCAAGTTATATTTCTTACCGTAATTGAAATTGAGGTTTTCATGGAGAGTTCTCAAAATGAAAAATATTTGACGAGGGAGGGAGTTTAAAAATTTCTCGAAGGAACATTACGCCAACATTTTGAATGTATTTTTATCTGAAATGCCCAAAATATCCTCCAAAAACGACATTTACTATACATGAAATATTTTACATTTTTAGTGGATCTCTGCTTCTGATTTTAGGCTGCCTAAAATTGAAACCGAAATAATTATCATAAACACAGGCAGAACAGACTTGGCTTGAAGCTTAAAATGATCTGACCACAGAGTGCATACCGTCACAAGAGCTTCCCCGAGACATATGGGAGCCGCGGGCAAGCTAATAATTTGGCACCCTTTTAAAAACGACATTCTTTACACTTCTACGGCCCAAGACAGGTTTGACGAAGCGTTATGAGGGCCCACGCCTAAAATGGCCGATAATTTTCGGAATAAATCTTTAGCATGTGCAAACCTGAGTTTACTAGCAACACACTTCTTCCTGCTCTTTCAGTAATGCCTCAGCACCCCTTAGATGTTGAGGGAAACTGTCCGGCTGACTAGCCCCTCAGTCCGGCTTTGACCGTCAGGGCATTATTATTATTATTATTATTATTATTATTATTATTATTATTCTCGTATAACTCGTGTTTTTTGTTTTATGTTTTTTCTGTTTATTGAGTTTTCATTTTGTCTGTATATTGTCCTTTTTTATCTGTTGGTCTCTTGGCTCTTGAATCTGCAAGTTAGTAAATTATTATTATTATTACTATTATTATTATTATTATAAAATGAAAGTTTCTGGACAGGAAGGCACGTTCAGAACAAAAATTTAATATCTTCAACTTATCTAAAGTAAATATAAGAGTCCGTTCCTTTTCAACCATCCAAGAACATGTCTAATAGTTTAACGGATACGCTCCTGATTTATATCACAGAAGTACCCCTCTGAATTCCGGCTAGAGCAGCCTCTTGGTTGAGGTGTTTATAGTTGATGCCGGTGGCTAAAATCAGCATAATATGCCTACAGCAAATAGAGGACAACAAACGATTTCTGCCACGTTCCATCAGACTCATCATTTAACATTTTACATTCATTTCGCCATCATTTTTACGCCATATGAACTTGGTAGGTGGCAGTCGGAAAATAATCCTAGAAGTAAATACAGACTATCCGACAATTTTAATTCTTATACCTATCCATTACATAACAATAAATTTGCAGTCTTCTTCTTTATCATTTAATTTTGAACCAAATTTCTGTGATCTGTAAACGGCTTGTGTTGAACAGAACATGTGCAGTACAGTCTGATCACCCCTCTATTTCCTCAATTCACAACACCCAGCCAATAAATCACGGAAGGACGCAATTCCTTCTGTTTATAGTGTCATCTAATGCGCAATAAAATCACAGTGTTTCGTGTGTGGGTATTGACGTTTTCAATTCTCTTACGGTGCGCTTGAAATCTAAGAGACACACTAGATAAAGTGCTGTTTCTTTGCTCTGAGTAACAGCCACAAAGCTGTTTGGTTGTAGGTGGCGCAGGTTATAAAACCTTTTACACGGACGGTCGACTTCCAGTTGTTACCAGACGAAGAAGATATTTACCACTACTGAAGTTGGTGTTTCAAGGAGGTTGTTCGATTTTGTGATAGTCCAAGCGGCAAAGTATTCGGTAAGCAGTAGAAGAAGAGGAAGAAGAGGAAGAAGAAGAAGAAGAAGAAGAGCAGTGTTTTTAGATCGATATATATATAAAGACAATATTTTTAACATTATTGAGAAAAAGGTAATTTTCATTATTGCATGTGAGGTAGGTCATCTTACGAAACGCGCAAGGCTTTGAATTGTAAGCGCTAAACACAAGGGACTGCGTCAGAAGCCTAGGCTTGGACGGAAAATATTTCACACTTTTTCGTCAAGACAAGTCTGCCATTCCTTAATCGTTCTTTTGTGGTGTTAGCTGTGCGGTCCCTTTGTATTTAAATAAAAACATTTCAAGCAGTTACTAAAGAGAAGCGGCTCTTTTTGTGACCGACATTTTGGAATAAAATAATAGCTCCTGCAGAAAAATCTGCATCAGTAGTTGGATTCGTACCCCATGATAGCGACGACGCTGCCATCTCGTATTGTTACAAGTATACTTGGTCATTGTGATTTATGTAAGGTTACAGACACGACTAATCTAATACCATTAATTTCACCTATTGAGTTAATATTTTCAAGTCTCGATAATGTAAAATATGAAAATATACATAACGCCTTCTTTAATTTCTTTTTGTTTACATCTTCACAGAGACGAACAGAAACGAAATTGGTTCAGATCGCAATAACCTCCATAACTTCCGAATGTTAGTCAACTGTTAAGGAGTGCAACTAAATACACTTAGAGTAGTTTTTAGGCGCGTTCGCAATTTTGCGAAAAGCGACTTTTATCTTCGTCATTTCTGTCCGTCCGTCCGTCCGCATAGAACAACCCCATTTCCAGTGGATGAATTTTTGTGAAAATTGGTATTGACTATTTTTAAAAAATCTGTCGAGAAAATTCAAATTTCATTAAAATCTGACAAGAAAAACGGGCAATTTACATGAAGACCAGCAAACATTTTCATTATATCTTGCTCAGTTCTTCTTAGAATGAGAAATATTTCAGGCAAAAGGTGTAGAGAAAATCAAAACACACATTTTTTATTCAATAACTTTTTTCGAAAATCATGCCATTTATGAGATAATGTAAACAAAATATTGTAGAGCCTGACACGCCACATATGGCCATAAGACGCACGCGCTTTACATGCTGGATACCAACGGCTACAAACACACGCTCATAATATGTAATACTCTTTTTATTTTCCTCTGCAAAAATGGTTGTATGAACGCGCCTCGATATTACGTTACACGAACATAGGCTGTCTTGTTTCCCAGTATCGTTGTATATTATATATATATATATATATAATTATAAGTTCCTACATGTTTCGGCCCTACGTGGACCATCATCAGGGAGAAACATAGGTACACGTGACGCACATGCCACTTACGTATGTCTTCATTAAATGCAGCTCTTGCATTTATAATATATTTTAATTTCATATATTTAACAATATGCCCAAGCTGCATTTTATGAGAATACATGCCTCTGTTCTATATATGTTTCTCCCTGATGATGGTCCATATAGGGCCGAAACATGTAGGAGATTATAGTAATATATATATATAAGCTATTAGTAGTTTGTTTAAAATATCGTTTTATATATATATATATATATGTGTGTGTGTGTGTGTGTGTGTGTATATATAACGATATTGTAAACAAACTATTATTAGCTTACATAGTGGGAATTTTTAATAATTTTTGTCAGATGTTTCAGCTAGATTGCTGACGAACTCTATGGGAAATAAATAAAGGCAAACGGAAGGATATAAGTAAATCAACTTACAACTCACCCAGCTATTCAATCGGTCGGCATGTCTTTCTCTCAGGGAATCTAAGTGTTCTAAGTGGTGGAACAGTAATATTATTAACAACTTGTCACTATTAATATTATTTATATTATTTCCCGGTGTTAAAATATATAGATCTGTTTAATGTATGGATGCGCCCTTGAAAACAATGTATTCACTGCTAACTTTGGTACTCTTACACAACTTGTCACTTCCAGGGTATAAACCAGAATCCTCTTTCGTTAGGTTTTTTCAAAACTCGTAAGCTTCCAGTTCATTCCCTCTTAAATTTTCTTACTATACACGATTGGCCAAATATTAAATTTCGCTCTTCCCTAATAAGTCCAAAAGTCAGAATTTTGAATACGTTAACACCATTGCCTTTTATTTATGTAACACTGTTCCTTTGTTGTCGCCCGTGTGAACTCCTTCACGCGTCTTACTGATTTCTTTCGTGCCCAAGCGTGCCTAACATTGTAAACCTTCCCAGCAAGATTTAAGATGTCCCAAAAGCTGTCAATGTTTACAAGGTCAGTTTTTTCACACCTTCCCTAATCCATCAATTTTGACACTGACAAACATCGAAATTGTTAGCTCACTACACCAGCCATAAAACTCTCTGTCCCTGTAAGCTGCAATACTGACTCTCTACAATTTCTACTCAATCATAAACTAAACCAACAATTTAAACAATTCTGACCTATCTACCAATGTACAATTTTGACTCTTAATAAAGGACTTACTACCTACATCGGTTATAAACTTATACAAATTAGTGTTATGTCTTTACAACAAATTGTTTTAATGCAATATTAAATACAGAACTTTTCCCTTCCATATCACGACCACTTTACTTAACATATTTTTACTCGCTTCACAGTTTTCCAAGTAACTTCCCCACCAGAAGTATGTATGGGTCTCTTATTTTACAAATCAAGCTTACTTTTCCTACACATCTGAAAATTCTTGACTCAAAGACCCCAACAAATCCAGGAGAAGATAAAAAAAAGTGTGGTGTGATTTCTTCTGTCCAAGACAGTTCTAACTTACTGCAATTTCCTTAGATTTTTTCCCCCAAGCATTTGCAATTTTTTGAAATCAAGTAATTAAGCCAACAAACGCAGGCGTATAAAACATGTTTTATCACACATTATTAATAACCAATATGTGTGTGGATAGCTTTAGCGATCATCATAAAGGTAGATTTACAGGAGTACTAAGAATAAAATGTGGGTCGGGTAGCTCAGTCGGTATAGCGACTGAGCTACGGGCTGGAGGTCTGGGATCGAATCCCAGTGGGGACGAGATTTTCCGCCCTCCAGACCGGCCCTGGGGCCCACCCAGCCTCCTATAAAATGGGTACCGGGTCTTTCCCGGGGGTAAAGTGCGGCCAGGTTGTGCTGCTGACCACTCACCCCCTTCTAATGCTGCTGTCATGGAAGAGTAGAGCTACACCTCTACCCACCCTCTGGGCCACACCGGCCCTGTAACGGGAACCCATTACCTTTTTTACTAAAAATAAAATATGCTGCCAAATTATAAAACTGGAACCACTCAAAGTTGTAATGAATGTCTCAGATTCGCGACATGATCACACATTTTAACTTATGTACTGTTAAAATCACATTAAATTTCGTTGTTAAAACAATAAAAACTGGGTGTGTTGTTGTATGTGATTAAAGTACAACCTGTGTACCCGGTAGAGGTGTATATCACAAGAGAGATCGTTTGAGACTTGGTTTTTTTACGTAAGTCTTAATATTACTTTAATACTCCGATATGGAACATATTCCATATTTATGTTGTTTTTGTTTGCAGGGTAAAAATAGTGTACCTAACACAATCACGAAATAGAAAATCTGTAATTATTTAACGTGTTTTTAGTAGTAGATTAAGCCCTGAGGTGTCTTGCACTCAATACTCACGTATTTCATTCGCAGGAGCACACGGTTTAAGACCAAAATGTTACTTCCTGTGACCACTCTGACAGCCCTTTGCGTGCTCTTCGATTTTTCAAAATCCACCAACATGGAGAAGGAGTTAGAAGACACGTTTAAAGCAAGGTAATTAGCAACTATGAAAGATCGATTTTATTAGAATTGTAGCTGCACCACAAATCATGCTGCGTCCTTACTGCGAGGTCCATTTGTGATATAGCGCGCATTAAAACACACGATCATTTTGTTTGGAATTTGTTATCGGGATTCGGTTTTTCGTGTGATCACTTGATACTGTGTCTTATTTGTAAACTTTCAGGAAAATAAATTTCTCGGATGTTTCATTCAGAGCTTTGGAAAAATCAGAGTTTTTTTTGAAAACGTAGTCACTATTAATGAGACTTGGGCCTTCCATAAAAACAAAGAAACGAAGGACAGACTAGAGTTTAAGGGCCAAACCCACTACAGGGAATAACACTTGCTTCTCAGCCTCTCTGTATCACAGAGTAATTCATTAGCTTATTCTTTATCCGTTGCTACAAAACAGTCAACAGAAATCCTGCTATCACGTTTTGTAAAGGTGAAATTACTCCATTCGTCCAAAGAAACCTCTTATTTGCAAATTATTATGACATAATTCGCGTAATCCATCTTCCGACTTCTTAGATATCCGTTGATTTCTAGCACTAGGGATTGGATTAAAATAGGTAAAGTCAGGTCTAAGCATCGCTGTTTCGTCTTCGTTAGATAGAATACCTTGAAGAAGAAAAGTTACGGAACTCTGTTTTATGGAAATAAGTACACACGGCAAGATTAACCATTTATAAAATTTATTAATTTTAAATCTATTTACATTTAATTTGTGCTGAAAAATTTAATGCTATTGCAATTCAGAGATTAACACATGTACGAGAAAAGTCCGGCAGCTATCCACTCAATCATCTTCGTCGGTAAGATGTAGAGTTTATTATTTTTAATATTTTTGTTAGGTGACTGCCGATTTAATTGTGCGGCAAACCGGAATATCATAGATATGGCATTTTGGTGTTGCTTTTACATGTCGAAACTGTGCTTATTACAGGCGTGCACCAGTGTATTGTCTACGAAAGTTTCCCATATACGAGTGTTAGGAGCGAATTAATTTCGCATAATCATCTCTAAGGGGGCACCGCGGTGGCGCGGTGGCTAAGGTGCTGTGCTACAAATCGGAAGGTCGCTGGTTCGATCCCAGTTGGTGTCATCGTAATCTTTCATTGACATAAACTCCTTCCGATCGCACTATGGCCCTGGGGCCTACTCAGCCTCTAACAGAAATGAGCAGCAGGAGCATTTTCTGGGGGTAAAGGCGGCCGGTGCGTAAGGCTGACAAACTTATCACCATCCTGTTCCGTTGTCATGAAATCTGGGAACCTTAACTTCCTGGAACCCTCTGGGCCACTCCAAGCCTGTAACGAACCGCTTTACCTTTAATGATCTCTTAAAATCGGCCACGCAGGCTGTCCTCTAATGTTATCTGTTCGTTTTCACCTTTCTCTGTGTGTTCGTATGAGCGTTGTTGACTGATATACTGCGTTTTAATTGTATAGTTCTATGCTCTAATTGTCCATATGAGTATTGTGTCAGCTGTATACAAAAAAGTTTACTTCAGTTTTACTTATTGGGTTTATACATATAAAAATGCGACACTAGCACAAGGACATTAACAATAAAGAAATGAATACAGTTATTATTTTGAATCAGCTGTGTTTACGTGAACACATCGATTGCAGTACCAACAGAATCATATCACGCTTTACATTGCATTAATTTCTATGCTTATTTAATTTATTTACTTGTTAAATAATTTTAGTTAACTGGCTCTCGTTAGCTCAGATTACGCAGGTAAAGTCGAGTAATAGAAGGATTTATGAATAATAAATTTGAAAGAATGTTGTATAGTGATCTTCGCCTACGTGCATACAATAATCCGGCGTCACCCTGGCGAGGCAGAGGGTAACCATGAGAAGCTTCAAGACAGCCAGTCTTCAGGCTGAGATCTCAAACTTGGATCTTCCTAGTTCGAAACAGGAGTGCTAATCGTGTCTCTTATGTACATTTTATGATTCGCAAAGTTCCTTAAGAAAACCTTACACTGAAAATTCCTGCATTATGATGTAGTAAATAACTCATGTAATGCCAGCCAATACACCATTCTGTAATTTTCACAGTTTTGCCGTGCATCTTGATATTATCACGTCCTTTACTTATCCAACTGAATGCACAATTGTGCATTCAGTTGGATAAGTAAAGGACGTCACACTATTCTGTAACTTGTGCGTAAAGTCTCTTAGATAGCTCTGAATTGTTTCGGCGCTATTATCGCTCTATCTTAATGGAGCTGCTGTATGTTGTCAAGAAATTTTGGTGTCAGCTTCCAGAAGATGGTGAGATAACAGCGCCGAAACATGTAGGAAGCATGCAAAATATTGTAAGCATAAATTACAAAATTGTGCATTTGTTTGTATTACAGGAGTTATTCACTTCCCTAAGAAAATTAAATCATTCTCGAATCCTTAAGGCAATTTTAAAAGTCATGTCAATTAATTTTAAAAAATTTGAAGTTTTTCTAAGTGTTTTGTTTCCTTTTCTTCTGGCGGATTCATTTCGTGTGTGGGAAGATTCTTGATTATCTAAAATTCGCTGAACGAATTCCTCTTCTCATTCTTAGCTCCATTTATTTTCGCTCTTCTCCTTCCCTGCTCCTCACACTCCTCCCCTTCTTATGTTTCTTCATCCATTTTGTCCTACTGTTTGTCACTCACTGTGGAGCAGTCTCACTGTCATAAGCCCCATTCTTTCTCCACAAATTAAGATATTTCTTTTTCGCACTTCAAACTTATTTCTTCCGTCGTTTCCCCAAAAGATTTCCGGAGTTCTCACTTATTATATTTGCTTTCAGACAATGTCTTATTTATTCGGGCAATTGACTCAATTTTGTTTTTTGTGCCTCTTTTCACATCAAACCAAGTTTGAGAATATTACTCGTGGGAGGGTGAGGTGGGAGTTTGGGGAGTTGCAGAAGAAACCCGAGAGTTATAAGCAATTGTTTGGTTTAGAGAGCTTAAGGGATCATGGAAAATATCTTCGATGTTGAACACTTAACTTCTTTCAAGGATTTACAGATAGGTTTTCATGAGACATGCTATTGTAACAGGTACTTTTACACTTATTCAATATTTTCCTCTCTGTCCGAGTTAAAAAATGTCTTCATGTCCCTAATTTATGTTCGACTTAAGAGGAAATGAAACGAAACACAGTCCACATATGGCAAGAGTAAAAAACTCCTGCAGAATCATCAGTGTTGATATCCAGTCGTGCCGTGTGTGGAAGGAACTTGGCCTAGGTTCTGGAAAAATTTCTATTAGAATTACTGTGTACAGGTTTTCTTCAAACTCTGTCAAACTACTCGAGCTATATACGCTAACATAAAAGTTTGTTGAGTATTTTAGACTGTAGTTTACTGATAGTGAGTTAGAATAGGTAGGTTCCAAACTTCGGACGAATCTTCTGCCTTCTTAGTCAGTGTAAACGGTAGAGTCAGTAACTGTCTCCAGAAATTACGAGTATTAACCATCAGTCAAATTACGGAGTTCTCTAATCCAGAAGACTACAGTCTATATCTTCACATAGAATCTTATAAAGCGATAATTCAAATGAACCGAGTCGAATACAAATTTAACGAAAACGGTTATTAGCAGATGTCTACCGTATCAAATTTTATCTCCTCCTCTAAGTCGCTATATAATTACCAGTGTTCCTGAAACCTTAAATTTTTATCAGCACAGCTGTAAGAATTCCAGGCATCTCATAATGCGCTTTCACGTTTCAATTTCTTGTATTAAGATCGCCCAAAGAACCATCATGCATTCAAGAACTGTGTGAATGCATGAATCTAAATAGAGGAGGACGCACGAATTTAAAACAAATTTTCGCTTCCTTAAAATATACTTCCACTTTTTAAAAACTTTTCTCCGTCATATTACTGTTTTGTGTATGCCAGGTGAGGGAAAATTGTTCAACAATATTATTCTTGTACACTGCCTGGCACTTGATATTATTTTTGTTTCCACAAAAGCTTTTCGATATTATCGTGCATAACCCACAGTGTGTGCACACTAATGATGAAGCGTAGTAACGTCAAAATGAGTTTGTGGACACAACAATTATGTTCAATGAAAGGCAGGGACCTGACTATCACCGTACGCAATAAAAGCTGCACTGTATGCATGGAATTAAAATGGTCTATAAGATCTACCTAATAACTGTTTTTCTATGTATTGCGATGTTGCAAAATTTATTTCTAATGCAGTGTGATAGTATTAGGTGAATGAATAAGGGGATATTATTTATCGTCACAACGGAATTGCTGACTAATGAGAAAATCGCCAATGGATGGTGTAGGACTGATGAAGATTGGCTTAACGCGTGGCATCAGGAGCGACATGCCAGGTGCCAAGAGACTTTGCTGCGGCATCTGTACTGGGCGTGCGAGAAGGACATCTATCGCTTGTCACGGAGAAATGCCTACGAAGATCAGCAGCAAGAATTTCTCCATGGTAAAACTGACCCACGTAAGTATTTTTGTCAGAGCTTGCAACCCGGGAAAAACTTCGGTTAAAATCTTCATAATAGAAAAGCAGTGGTTGTGGGGAAGTGGGCATTCATTTGATTTGAGATTTACGAGGCTGAAGACTCATATCAAGCGTACAACGTTACTAACTTCTGCCTTGTTTTTGTTATTTATTTTATGACGCCCTCAATAACTCAGTACTCTGTAACGTCGAATGATGCAATGATCAATTAAAACTCTATGACCGCTAGGCTATTGTTTAAAGCTACCTGGCCAGCAGTGATTTCTACGAAATATTTGCCATCCGATTATTTTCACTGGAGCCGTAATTATACCACCATTTTCTGCCATCTCTTGGTCATTTGTTGGAACTTCTTCCTTATATCCGTGATGCTTCTAAATGATGAAACATAGATGTCGTACAGAAAAAAAAAAATTCAAAGATCAAAGCGTAAAATCAGTCGGACAAAATTCCGAAGGTAGCTGTCGCGGCCCTGTCGAAATATTAGCCCAGAATTTGCCTCAAAAATCACGAAAAACCTAGTCAGGATAGACTTTGTCCTGCTCAAGACTCGAAGAGCCTTCCTTGGAATTTACTTCTAGATCATTATCATTACATCAACTAGGTCACTGAAGTCGTCTAGTCTGGCGAGTGAATAACAGGCGTCCAGAAAAACGTCTACCTATACCTTATACGACTTTCCTACGTAATTTTCGTAACTACCTACCAGGCTCCAAGGTGTTACAGTAAAAAAAAAAAACTGTAACAAAATTTAACGTTGCTATTTCTCATGTGGGGACCTGATGATTTCGGTCTAAGGGTTTTGAGTTCGGTCTCATCATATCTGTAAGGATTCTTCAACTCAGGGATCGAGGCCTTCGGCTTTTCCAAATATAAACAATCCGAATGTACAAAATACCAGCTCCCTCCTCTGTCCCTCAAGTTCCGATGTCCATGTTAAGCTGTAAGAGTTCGTAACTTTCTTGATCACCTTACCATTGGGTGACAGTAGGGGTACTTAACATCGAAAATGGTTCTACGCCTTTCTTTGTTTAGGCTGAGACCAGGCGGGCAATAATTTTTCGTGTTTCGGAGGTATGGATTTTACATCTCTGTCCAGAGGCCTGATATCTTGAGGTTTTCTGCAGTTTTTCTCGGTTTGTACATGTGAGTGAAAGGACAGTACCCGTTTCTTCCCCTCATTATAAAATTACCATCCTAACGTTTGATTTTTTTTTACAGCGATAGCCTCGTTAATGAAGCAGTAATACATGCAATAAAAAATAACACCATGCTGGATTCACTAGAAAAACTTTCCGTATAAAATATATGGAATTTGGCAAAGGAATAATAACGCACGTCCTGCATACTTTACTGAATTAGTCAGTTATGGGCTAATAATCGTAGAAAACAACCGCTTCGTTCTTAAAATTACTGCTGAAAAATATTTATTTTACACCGCAGGAGATACATATTTCCACACTTAAAACTACATGCGTGTTTTGTCCTGCTGGAGTGTCAAAAGTTATAATGCTGCATTTAAAAACCACTGTTTTTCAGCCACGGCAGTGATCACCAGCGGATGGGATTTAAATTGAACCATAAAGGGTACAGATCTTGCAAGTCCTGGCACTTCAAAATTTAAATCGCATATTACACATACGAGGATGCTTTAGAAGGGAAAATAAAGCCCATGGAAAACAAGAGAACACGAACACAGAACTGATATAATTGTAAGTGAAATAATTAAGGGGAATGAATAAGTACATACTTTGGTTGAAATATGTATAATTGTTTATAAGTGTGATTGCTCGAACGGTAGGCTAAATTGAATAATGAAGACATTCCAAAAACCAGATAACAAAGTTACACGGGCCCTGCTTTACTAATTTTGCATGTTGATGTATCAAAGCCGAGTTTATACATTGAAAGTTAAAACAGGTAGTAACAACGATGAAAAAGAAGGTTATGTCAAGAGAACGTTCTTTACAAACCTGTAAAAGATCACAGCACGGAATTATAAATATACAGAGCAGAATCTGCAAAGATTGAATATTCATGAAAGAGGATCTTGAGACCGGCTCAGATGCCATTGAGTTGTCCACTGTAATCAGAGTGGGCCAGAATATCTCCGTCAGTATAGTGATCAGACTATAAGATGGACGACTGGTTGAGTCGTAGGCCAGCAGGGGCAGGCACAGCGACTTCTTCGCTACCGTACTAGGTGATCTGTGTTCGCTACTGCGTTCAGAACAACTGGACTGTGCGGACCATGTGCCTCCTATCCCGTGTCGCTGGTGGCTTCACGTCGGGCCGGAAATAATGCTTGCTACTAACCTCCACTTAGTGCCAAGTTGAACCTCTATTTCCCACAGCCCCCTACGTCATCATGACAATTTTCTTCAGTCAGCCAATTACAAGAATAAGATTCCGGTATCTGTCTTTATCTAACGCTTGTTTCTTTGTGAATGGTGGCAGGTTACCCGTTTCTCAGCGTGGTGGAGGCTCGCGTGTTCCTGAGAGACCGCAGGCGGCAGCGAAATCGTGGGCCGGACCCCTCCATCACGGACGAGTGCTGCCTCAACACTGCGGGCTGCACCTGGGAAGAATATGCGGAATATTGTCCGGCAAACAAACGACTTAGGAAGTTCGTGTAGTCTTCTCCGTGTACGTCAGTGGTTCCCAAATTTTCGAGGATCATGACACATTCCTAACTTTAAAAAAAATCTGCGGAACCCCGCATGATAATACGTAGGTGTATTTTAAGCTCCATTAGTTTTTTAAAAAGTAGTCACAAAGAGCTATTACGAAGTCCGTAACGACTGTAAATAAATTCACGTTTTACTTATCACAAAATAACAACAGTATAAACAAAGCAATGACGAAAATCGCAAGACATGGTGCGAAGCCATGGGAATTTGCAGAGCGTGACTGTCTTACCGGAGTAATGGTCAGCGAACGAGCTCTGTCAATGGTCTTCTCGGCCGGCATTCGGGTATTCTAGAGGAAATATCGATCCTCTTCCTCGGATTTAAGTCGGGAATCAGCTCAAAACAGCCATGTGACAACTTCGGCTGCTTCCTCTTTAAATCCCTTCTCACTATTTTTACGATAATAATTTGTGCACAATAATAATAATAATAATAATTATTATTATTATTATTATTATTATTTACTGTATTTGGGTTGTTACCCGGTGGCAGTGGTTATTTTACATGTATACAAAACATGAAACTGGTTACTACTAAATTTAAGTCTGGAGGGTTACATGAGAAGCATGTAGTGGCAACTTCTAATCTTAGGAACCATCTCAGCATTGGCTTTTAGGCACAGGGAAACCAAAAAAAACCTGTGTCGAGATGCCGGTCGCAGGACCTTCCGAATAATGACTTCTAGCCAGCAGTCCGGCATCTAAAGTAAAATGTCCTCTAAACCTTTAAAGAATGAATCTATCCTAAATGATATATAGAAGTTCAGTTCTCTCCTCACACAAAACGTAACAGTTTTTTATGATGTTAATTCGGCTAACGATCTTCAGCAGATTTGCTTTCTAGGTTTGAGAATGAAGTGGGAATCTCTGCACCAAATGCCAAATTCTGCACCTTTAATCAAAGTGCACGTACTTTTAAAACAACGAATGAAGGAGAGAAAAATTCTAAGGAAAATATAATGCCGGCGACTTTGTATGTCACCGTCGAGCATGAAATTCATGCAGAAAATGAGCAATGCTCGCTACTCTGGGTCATTAGTAAAAAAGCTTTGTTAGTACATAATGGATCGTAAGTGTTTTGGGGCTTCATAAGAGAGAAATCCGCCAATAACATGATTAGTCAGCAGAGATAAGGTCTGCGGAATTTGGACATAATGAAGAGTTTTGATATAATGGTGAATTTATAATTTAAAAAAAAGATTGGGTAGCCTCATCTACTCGGAATTTAATTTTAATAAATTTAAAGTGAAGCATGAAAAATTGTGAAAATACTTTTGTGTCCAATGCCTTTAGAAAGAGCATTTTTATTTTGAAGGTTCCTAAGCTTGGCCTCCTTCTCTTTCTGACAAGAGAAATATTAAGATCAAAGTGAATATGGGGCACCGATACTTTCGCCCTGACAGTCTAAAATCGAAGCTCTACATGCCTCAGTGCCGCTTGGACTGACCCGATATCGAACCAAACCCTGCCATTGAAGAACAGATTTCATCCAAATCAAAATTAATTCCTACCTCTCATGAAATTCGTCTATATTACAAAGAGCAGTTGGTTGATGCTTTGAGAATTGTATGACACATAAATACATGCCATGAGAAAAATTCAGTCTTTCAAAGAAGTTCGATGTTAATATGCCCTTGAATAGTTTAATAACTGCATTTAAATTTGATTTGATTTTTGAATTGTTATCTATGGTGAGCAATATGGCCAAAAAAAGTCAGTCTGAATTTTGGTAAACTTCCTTCTAACACCACCACGTACATTATGAACCTAACAACGTATTCTTTTTAGAAAACCTACAAAAACTGCCATATTTGGATAATTTATTTTTATTTTATTAAAATATTTGCGAATGTTTCCCCTTTTCCAGTATCAGTTTGTTTTCTTTTCGTTCCTTCAAATTAGCCCACTTATACATGACCTTATTACAGTTATATAAACCCATTACACACGCAAACAAACGGAATTTTCTTGAAAATCTACATTTGTAACATAAACCATCACCGCCAGCAAGGGAAAATTAATTCGAACAGCGACTGTCCTTCGAGTGAAACTAATTGTACTAGTACTATGCTATCGTGTGTTGTGGTATTATTTATATAATGGATACGAAACATAAATCTTTATCTGTCTGAACCTAAGATGTTCGTTAATTCTGCATATTATTATGTATCACTTCGTTTAATGTGTCAGAGTAAATTGTTATACAAATGTATTCAATTCATTAAAAAAAAAACACGATCAAGTACAGGACTTTTTTATGTTTTGCTGACCCTACAACTCTGTATAATCTTAATAATTAACCAACTTAATGCACAAAATCTTATCTCGTAATAAGTTTATTATATGCCTCTACATGTTTCGAGCACTATGTGCTCGAAACATGTTTGGACACTGTTACCTCTCACAAAAAGGTTTCTTCGCAGTAGATTTAATTACTTCTGTCCAGAACCGTTTTTTTCTCTGGATAGTCTCTACATAAATTTGTGATAATTAGTGAAAAGTGCCTCGCACCGTGCTGCGCGATCCAGGCACAGCGACAGGAGAAGAGAAGGCAGCCACGGCGTTAAATTCATGACGACTACAGTGTAGATGTAGTTAATTCATGACGACTATCCTGTTGCCGTAGTTAAATTACAACTACAGTGTAGATATAGTTAATCCATGAAGACTATCCTGTTGATCTAGTTAATTCATGACGACTACTATGTTGATCAAGTTAACTGATTATATCTACCGTTGTAGTCCACTTAATTCCTTACAAACACAGTGCTGATTTATTTAATTAATTAAAACTATTTTTGATCCAGTTAATTCGTTACAACTATCGTGTTCATATATCTAAGAAACGTACTAATCAATGTACTTCATGCCAACTTCACTTCATTAAGTCGCAATCCGCGACATTACTATATGTTTATACAGAGAGAGAAAAAAAAAGTGAAGGTCGATTTCACTCCCTTATCTTCCTTTGCTCCGTTCTGTAATGATTTAACGCTTCTGGCATTCAATACATGATGAGGCTCTTCCCCTTTCCGACTAAGAGAGGAATGGAGCATGGTACGGCAGTTAGATTAATCGAATCGTTTAAGACAGCCTTATCTCCCTAAATATAGTCATGACCCAGCGTGTTAATGGCATTCCCACTGCAGTACGTGGAAGGGTAGCAAGCCAAGCCAAGCCAAAGTGTTAACTGGGGGCGGAGACTTGGGCTTCGCGCAAGTCGACGTCTCCCACTCTGTTAGCCATTCCTGCGTTTGACCGTATTGCTGGGCTCAGTAACAGACACCTAAACTCTAACAGAGAATATGCTAACGCTAACGATTTGGAAGTCAGGCTGAGGGCCTTGACTGATTGTGCCAAAGACTAGGGCCTAGGTTGCCCTGGACTAAGTATGGGAGGGATAAACTTTGGTTGTTTGGCTGTCTGGGTTCCGAGCCCAGATTGGCTCTGTCGCATACTGGAGTTATGCGACATTTGTCAGGCGCTTAGGTGAAGCCGCCGCGCCTGGGGGAGGGGAGTGCGGGCCGTGCCCCGACTTTGCATCGAATACCCTGCCATTTGCCTTACAACTGAGGAAAATCACGGAAAACCTCAGTCAGGGTAACCGAATGGCGCTCGGCTGTTCAGCGCCGAGCGCGATTCATTTTGTCGACGTGTCCATCGCGAGCGATGGCCTCGACTGACCTGCTGTCCCCTGCCGCCCTTGGCTTTCGCGTCAGGCGACGGGGTCAACCCTCGGTCAGCGTAAGTATCTGCCGAGTTGCCGTACTAGGGGTTTC
>Ga0123352_10004625_pt1 | contig 20320 bp, 22 predicted proteins | sample TergutLab28metaG_FD_89700 | JGI IMG/M metagenome (GOLD analysis project Ga0123352, IMG submission 89700) | Labiotermes labralis P1 segment gut microbial communities from Petit-Saut dam, French Guiana - Lab288 P1 | ecosystem: Host-associated > Arthropoda: Insects > Digestive system > Gut ...
AAGTGTTTTAGCCACTTCTTTATCGGCTTTATTGCCGCTTTAGAGCCTGTGCCTGTTGTTAATATAAATGCTCTTTTATCAAACATTTCTTTTCTTGGAGCAACAACTAGGTTTAAAAAGTCCAAGTGATCTATTAAGTTTTTCATACAAGCAGGCATCATAGAAGCACCATAATGCGGAGTTGCAAAGATTAACATATCAGAGCTTAGTATCTCTGTGAGTATGGGCTTTGTGTATTCTGAATGAGGGCAGTTTTCATAAGAGCTACCAAGGCATAGCTGGCACCCTATACAAAACTTTGGCATAATATTTGGCAAGAAAAATTCTGAAAACTCAATGTTTCCATAAATTAAAAGCTCATCCATAAATTTTTTTACAACAAGATATGTGTTTCCTTTTCTTGGGCTTCCATAAAAAATCGTCGCTTTCATCGTATACATTCTACTTTCATTAATGCAAAGTAGGAGCCGCTAAATTTTAGCAAGCCCCTAGCTAATTATTTATTTTCTCTTGGAGGCTTAGGCAGAACCGCTTTTCTCGAAAGATTAATACGGCCTTGCTCATCTATCTCCATAACCTTAACTTCAATAACATCGCCAATATTAACAACATCTTCAACTTTGGCAACTCTTTCATGTGCAAGTTGCGAAATATGCACAAGCCCTTCTTTTTCTGGAGCAATTTCAACAAAAGCACCAAAATTTAAAACTCTTGTAACTTTGCCTGTGAAAACCGAGCCCGCTTCTGGAACATGCACAATAGCATTAATAATGTCAACAGCACGCTGAACTTTAGAGCGATCTGCATGAGATACAAAAATTCTGCCATCGTCTTCTGTGTCAATTTTGTCAACGCCAGACTCTTCAATAATTCTTTTAATAACCTTGCCACGAGCACCAATAACTTCCGCCATTTTTTCAGGGTCTATAACAACCATTGCAATTTTAGGTGCATAATCCGAAATATCTGATTTATGAGTGTCGATACATTTGTTCATAACTTCGTCAAGAATAATCCCACGTGAAATTCTAGTATCTTCAATAGAATTTCTAATAATTTCTTCCGTCAACCCGTCAACCTTCATATCTAGCTGAATAGCAGTGATACCATTTTTTGTGCCTGCAACTTTAAAGTCCATGTCGCCAAAGAAGTCTTCTATGCCTTGAATGTCTGTGAGCAAAACGTACTCACCATCATCACCCGTAACAAGCCCAACAGAGATGCCTGCAACAGGTGCTTTTATAGGCACACCAGCAGCCATTAAAGAAAGACTGGATGCACAAACACTACCTTGGCTTGTTGAACCATTGGAGCTTACAACTTCCGAAACAAGCCTTATAGCATAAGGAAACTCTTCTTCAGTAGGTAATACAGGAATTAAAGCCTTTTCGGCAAGGGCACCGTGACCAATTTCACGCCTTCCAGGCCCTCGAGAAGGTCTAGCCTCTCCAACCGAATAGCTCGGGAAATTGTAGTGGTGCATATATCTTTTAGATTCTTCTGAAAAATCAAGCCCGTCAATCCTTTGAACTTCACCCATGGATGCAAGTGTTGTAACCGTTAAAACTTGAGTTTGACCTCTTGAAAAAAGTGCCGAACCGTGAACACGTGGAATAACATCAATTTCAGCCGATAATTTTCTAAGCTCATTAAGTTTTCTACCATCTGGACGTTTATGCTCTTTTAAAATCATACGCCTAACAGTTGCTTTTTCAAACTTATAAACCGCATCACCTAAATATTTTAAAATTTCTGCCGCTTCTTCTTCCAAATGAGATGCAGTAATCTTCTCTACCACTTCTTCTTTTAAAGCAGCAAGCCTTTCTTGTCTTTCTTGTTTAATATCGGTAAAAACAGCCACTTCCATGCGAGTATCTGTGATTATAGACGTAATTTTTTCATATATTTCAGATGGAACGCCCGACTGTTCGTAAGAATGTTTAGGCTTACCTTCTTTTGCAACAATTTCATTAATAAATGCAACAATTTTTTGATTTTCTTTGTGCGCAAGCATGATACCTTCCATCATGATGCTATCCGAAACCTCATCAGCACCAGCTTCTATCATCATAACTTTATCATGAGTTGAAGAAACCGTTAAATATAGCTTGCTTGCTTCTCTTTCCAAAGCATCAGGGTTTACAATAAGCTTACCATCAACAAGCCCAACATTAGAAGAGCCAGTAGGACCCATAAAAGGTATGTCTGATATAGCTAAAACTAAAGATGCACCAATCATAGCCGCAACTTCTGGGCTATAATCTTGCTCAACACTCATAACAGTTGCAACAACAGAAACGTCATTTCTGTAGTCATCTGGAAAAAGTGGCCTTATAGGCCTATCAATAAGCCTTGATGTTAAAATTGCTCGCTCTGAAGGCCTGCCTTCTCTTTTTATAAACCCACCTGGGATTTTACCAACGGCATAAAGCCTTTCTTCATAATCTATTGATAATGGAAAAAAATCAATTCCATCTCTTGGTTTTTCTGATGCTGTAGCTGTAACTAAAAGCGTTGTTCCGCCATATCTAATAATTGCTGCCCCATTTGCTTGCTCTGCCATACGGCCTATTTCTACGGTAAGCGTACGCCCAGCAAGTTCCATCGAATATGTTCTATACAAAATAATTCCTCCTTGGTTTTTTGTGTTTCTATAGCCAATAAACTTTAAAAATTACATATTCAAGGTTACGAATATTCCTTTGATAAATTTTATGTGATTTTTAAAGCACACTGGCTATATAGCGTTTCAAGCTAAAATCGTCTTAAAATGCTAATCATTAAATTTAAAGCAACTTCAAGGCTAAAGCCTTGATTATTTTAAATTTTAATTCACTATAGATAATATACTTATAGAGGGCATCCGATTTTGTGGATACCCTCTATTAAAGGTTTGACTATTTTCTTAACCCTAATTCTGCAATAAGTTCACGGTATCTAGTGATGTCTTTTGCTCTGATGTAGTCAAGTAAGCCTCTTCTTTGACCAACCATTTTAAGCAAGCCTCTTCTAGAGTGGTGGTCTTTCGCATGAATTTTAAGATGCTCTGTAAGGTGGTTAATTCTTTCTGTTAAAAGTGCGATTTGCACTTCTGGCGAACCAGTGTCGCCTTCACTTCTGCCAAACTGAGCAATAATGTCTTTCTTTTCTCTCATTGTGTAAATCCTCCTAAATTTTAGTACGCCTAAACCAAGTAACGAACGGAGATTCCGAAAACCGAGTATAGGTATTCTATAATATATTAGCATATAAACTCGCCTTAGTCAAGGCTAAACAAATTTATTTTTTCGATTTTTAAGGAAGTTTTGCCTTCAAAAGACATTTTAACAACCCAAGGCATTAAAGCCACTATTTCCGAAAAATCTTTGTAGCCATATGTATTGTCATAATAGTTAATTATTGTAGAAAGTGCAGTGCCATGTGTACCTATAGCAATGTTCTTATTTTGATGTTTTTCTAATACTGCATTTAACGCATTGATATTTCTTTCTTGAACCTCAAAAAGACATTCACCATCAGGCAATTTATATAAAAAATCTTCCCACTGCATTTTAGCAAATGAACTAAAGTTATCTAACCACGCATCACCGATTTTACGCTCTCTAAAATCGCCTATAGTTTCAACTTGAACATCTATAGACTTAGCAAAACCCAAAACCGTATCATACGAACGCTTGTAAGGGCTAGACAAAACAATGTTAATATTTTTATCTTTCAAAAAATTTGTAACAAGTGTACAATCTTTAAGCCCTTTTTCTGTTAAAGGCCTGCTAAAATCATCATGAATAGAAGTATCAGACTCTGCATGGCGAACAAAATATATAGTAGTCAAAAAATCACCTACCTCATAATAATCTCTTCACGCTTAGGACCTGTAGAAACAATAGAAACTGGAACTCCAATAGCCTCCTCAACAAAATTAACATAGTTTTGGGCATTTTTAGGCAATTTATTAAACTCTGTTATTCCTCTGATATTTTCTCTAAACCCTGGAAGTTTTTTTATAACAGGCTTTGCTTTATAAAGCTTATCTGTTACAGGGAAATCCTCAATAACTTCGCCATCTATTTCATAACCCGTGCAAACAGGAATTTCATCCATATATTCTAAAACGTCTATAGCTGTTAATGCAATTTGAGTTGCCCCTTGTAATTTAGCACCATATCTTGTTGCAACAGCGTCAAAACAGCCGACATCTCTTGGCCTGCCAGTTGTTGCACCAAACTCGCCAGCGTCGCCACCTTTCATTCTAAGGGTATTAGCCTCTTCACCAGACATTTTAACAACAAACGGCCCTTCACCTACAGCCGAAGAATAAGCCTTTGTAACCGCAATTATTTCGGTAATGGAATAAGGAGCAATTCCTGCACCAACAGCAGCATAGCCTGCTAAAGTTGAAGAAGATGTAACGTATGGGTAAATTCCGTGGTCTATATCTCTTAAAGCACCTAATTGCCCCTCCAAGAAAATATTTTTCTCCTCTTTAATTGCATTTCTTAAAAATGCAGAAGTATCACAAATATTTTTCTCAACATACTCGCCGTATCTTCTTAGAGTTTCATAAATTTCGGCTTTATCAAGCTCTGGTTTGTTATATAAATTTTTAAATATGATATTTATTTTATCTATAATATCGTTAATTTTAGGCTTAAGCATGTCTGAATAAAGCTCCCAAACTTGTATGCCTGTTTTTGCGTGCTTATCAGAATAAAGAGGTGCAATGCCCGATTTTGTAGAACCAAATTGGCGCTCTGCAAGCCTCTCTTCTTCATAAACATCAAGAAGAATATGATATGGCATTAAAACATGAGCCCTATCAGAAATAATTAAATTAAAATTAACACCCGAAGCTTTAACCTCTTCAATTTCTTTTTTCAAATAATCAACATTTAAAGCAACACCATTTGCCAAAACATTTGTAATTCCCTCATGAAAAATGCCCGATGGAAGCTGGTGCAGTGCAAATTTTCCATAATCATTTATAATCGTGTGCCCAGCATTCGAGCCACCCTGAAACCTAACAACTACATGTGCATCTTTTGCACAAACATCTACTATTTTGCCTTTTCCCTCGTCGCCCCAATTAGCACCAACAACGGCTTTTATCATAATAAGCCCTCCTGTTATCTATTGTAATTCAAAAGTCTTTAGTGTTTTAATTTTCAAATCGCTATTTTCCATTTCAATCGAAATCCATTCAAGTGCCACAATTTCTGCTGCAAACTGCTTAAAGTTTTTCATAAGATATAGTGCAGAAGCCTCAACCGTATCCTCTAAAGAATCAACTGTACAGTGCGGAACCCAGTTGTTAGGAAGATAATATTCAAGCCCTTTTGTATCACAAAAATCTAAAGTTTTATGCAAGTCTTTGTGAAGATTTATAAGCTCCTCTGTAACAACAGGCCCAATCCACGCAACAGGCTTAGGCCATGTAAAAATTCCAACATTAGATAACTGTATTTTAAACTTTTTCAAATTTTGACAATAATCTTTTGTGAGCTTCATCGCCTTGTCAACGTCTATATCATTAAACGCACCGATTGTTATATGCGGTTCAAAATTATATTCCGTTTTTTTGCGAAAATTTGCAATTTTCTCTTTAGTATCTTGGTTAAAGTTAAGCGTTAGTACATAAAACATAGCTATTCCTCCTAAAAAAAGTTTAAAATATCTCTAAACCCTATAAATGCAGCTAAAACTAACAAGAGAGCCATTCCAACAAAATGAATAATCCCCTCTTTTTCTTGAGGAACTGGCTTTCTACGAACAGCCTCTACAATTAAAAATATAAGCCTGCCGCCATCTAAAGCTGGTAATGGTAACAAATTAAACACAGCTAAATTTGCACTTAGAAGTGCTGCAATATTTAAAAGCCTAATAATTGTAACAAAAACTCCGCTTCTCTCCATTGATGTAGTTATTTCAGAACCGATAAATTGCCCAACGCCAATAGGCCCAGAAATATCATCTGCACTTACATTAAAAGTAACTAAATCTATTACACTGCCGATAATAAGCCTTGTGTAAAGGCTAGTCGCTCTAAATGAAGAAGCAACCGTTTCGCCAAATCCTGCCCTATCAAACGCTCCGTTAAAGTTATCTCTTTCAAAAACACCAATTTTTGAGCCAAGGCTTATACCAACTCTAGGAAAAGCATTATCCCCTTCGCCCATAACAACAGGCGTGATCTCTAAATTAAGCCTTTCGCCGTTTCTTTCAATTTCAATTAAAGCTTGATTGGTACCAAAATCTCTAACAGCTCTGTTCATATCTGCTTGATTATTAATTTCTTCACCATTATAGCTTATTATTCTATCGCCAAACATAAGCCCTGCTCTTGAAGCAGGTGTATCTTCTGCAACAAAATCAATCGTATTTGTAGGAATACCAACAACAGGCATCTCAGAAGCCCCAAAAGATGCAATAAAAAATATTATTACAAATGCTAAAACCAAGTTCATCACAGCACCTGCAACGCAAACCGCCATACGCTGAAGAACACTTTTAGAGCCAAACGACCTGCCTTTAGCATCCTCTTTCTCTTCCGAAAGCATTTTGCAAAATCCGCCAACAGGAAAAGCTCTTATCGAATAAAGCGTTTCACCCTTCACTTTTCCGTAAATCTTAGGCCCCATACCAACAGCAAATTCTTCAACAAGAATACCGTTTCTCTTTGCGACAATAAAATGCCCAAACTCATGAACTACAACAATTAGACCAAAAATCGCAATTGTAACTAACACTGAAACTAAAGCCACTATAAACCACCAAACCTTTCAAAAATATATGTTTCGACCCATTTCTCTGCTTCGAAAACATCATCCAAATTATACATATGTTTAACATTATATGCAGACATGACCTTTTCTATAAGTACAGGTATCTCTACAAACGATATTTTTTCTTTTAGAAAAAGCTCCACAAAAATTTCGTTGGCAAAGCTTAGAACCGCTGGCATTGTTCCACCAATTTTTATAGCTTCTATTGCCAAGCTTAAAGCAGGAAAATCATCATATCTAGGTTTTTCAAAATTTAGACTGTTTCTTTCTAAAAAGTTAATTCTTTTATATCCGCCGTCAAACCTTTTCGGGAATGTAAGTGCGTATGATATAGCATGACGCATATCTGTTTCGCCAAGTTGTGCTATAACAGAACCATCAACAAATTCAACCATAGAATGTATAATGCTCTCGGGGTGCACCAAAACCTCTATTTGCTCAGGCAAAACATCAAAAAGCCATTTAGCCTCTATAAACTCAAGCCCTTTGTTCATCAGAGTTGCAGAATCTATTGTGATTTTTGAACCCATAGACCAATTGGGGTGATTAAGTGCATCCTTAACCGTAATCTTGCTAAAGTCTTCTTTTTTCCATAACCTAAAAGGTCCACCCGAAGCGGTTAGATATATTTTATATATGTCATTCTCCAAATTTCCTTGCAAACACTGAAAAATAGCCGAATGTTCACTGTCGACTGGATAAATTTTAACACCATATTCTTTTGCCAAATCCATTATAATTTCGCCGGCACAAACGAGCGATTCTTTGTTTGCAAGGGCTATATCTTTCTTAGCTTTTATCGCTGAAACTGTTGGCAATAAGCCAATATTGCCAGCAAGTGAGTTTAAAACAAGCGAAACATTCTCATAAGTAGATACTTCCACAAGCCCATCCATGCCACAAACAAGCTTAATATCAGTATCTTTAAGCTCTCTAGTAAGCTTTTCATAAGCTTCTAAATCCATAACACAAGCAATTTCTGGTTTAAATTCTTCTATTTGTTGCTTTAGTAGCCCTATACTTTTATTCGTACTCAAACATTTTACCTGTATATCTTTATTTTTTCGAACAACATCTAACGCCTGCGTTCCAATAGAGCCAGTAGACCCTAAAATAGATATGTTTTTCACCATTACCCAACTTTCCACAATATCATTGTATCACATAAACTACCCTCAAAAGTCTCAAATTTGTTTCAAATTTTATTAGCCCATAACAAAATAATAAATAATAATATAAACTATCGGCCCTGTGAAAAGTATAGAATCGAACCTGTCTATAACTCCACCATGCCCTGGGAATATTCTGCCAAAATCTTTAATTCCTACAGACCTTTTTATTGCCGAAGAAGCTAAATCGCCAATTTGCGAGAACAAAGCTCCCACAACGCCAATGATACCGAACATCAAAACGTCCACTTCAGAAATTTCAAAAAACCTATTTGCGATAATTGCGTAACCTACAGCAATAACCCCAGCCCCTATAATGCCGCCAACACAACCTTGAATAGACTTCTTGGGGCTTAAAGACCTTAATTTTTGCGGTAATTTATGCTTGCCAAGTGGAACACCCACTAAATAAGCACATGTATCGCTGCCCCAAGCACTGATAAATATTAACCAAACAAGGTATTGTCCGCTTTCTACCATTCGCACCAAATAAATTGCCGAAAACATTATAGTTACATAAAGAAAGCCAAATATGTTAATTGCGACATCAGTAGGTTTTATTTTTGCATGATTAAATACCATAAAAATCAAATTAATCAGTATATATGCAAATAAAAAAACTGTTAAGTCTGAACCTATTGGCACCCTTAAAACGAAAAAAAACACCAAAGATGCAAGCCCATTTATTGCATACAAAACCCTATTTTTATTACCAAAAGCTTCATGAATTTCATTGAGTGCCCAAATGCTTAAAAGAGCCAAAACACCTGTGAAATGCCCGCTCCAAATCACAAATATAAATAGTGGTAGTGCCACAATAGTAGTAATTACACGCTTTAACATATTAACGCCTCTCTTCTTAGTTATCTCTTGCCAAAACGCCTATCTCTTGCTTGATAAGCCAAAATTGCCTCTTTAAGGTCATCTATATTAAAATCAGGCCATAATTTATCGCTAAAATAAAACTCCGAATATGCCGTTTGCCATAGCAGAAAATTACTAAGCCGCTTTTCGCCGCTTGTTCTTATTAATAAATCAGGGTCTGGAATTTCCTTTGTGTCTAAGTATCTCATAAAAGTATTTTCGTCCACAACGTCAGTAATTGCACCTTTTTGTGCTTGATATAAAACTTTATTAACTGCACGCAAAATTTCATCACGCCCGCCATAATTAAATGCTATAACCATAGTTAGACCTGTTTTGTCTTTCGTATAATCTTCTAAGTATTTTATTTTTTCTATAAGCGTTTCAGAAAGCCCATCAGGCTTACCAATCACTTTTATTCGCATATTGTTCTTTTTAGTATCTTTGATGTACTGCTCGATATATTCTTCTAAAAGCTTCATAATTGCCGAAACTTCTTCTTTGGATCTATTCCAGTTTTCAGTTGAAAAAGCATACACAGTTAAATATTTAACACCAAGCTTTTCTGCCTCTTCTGAAAGAGTTTTAAGAGTATTAGCACCAGACCGATGCCCAGCAGAATGAGGCAGAAGGCGTTTTTTCGCCCATCTGCCATTACCATCCATAATAATTGCTATATGCTCGGGAATTTTTTCAAGATTTAATTTATTTTTCAAAATCTGCTCCTTAAATAATAGTTTTTTCTGCCATTAAAATCACTTGCAATAAAACCTGCATTATACAAAGCTTCAACGCGATTAATAGCTTGCGGTATAGCTTTTGTTACAATTCTACTAACTTTAAATATATCATAAAAATATTTAACACATATATCTAATATTTCGCTTAGATAGGGTTTATTTTCGTAATCAGAAGCTAGGTCAATAGCAGACTGCATCCCCCTCAGATACTAGCCTAATAATAAAACTTTGTGTTTCAAACACAGGACACTTTTTATAAGGACTATCCATAATACACCACTTCCTATTTTTTACGAAAGCACAACAACTCCTGCTCAAACCATGTCACAATTCCATCGCTTATATCAAGAATCGAAGCATCAAGCGGTATCCGAAGCCCTTCACAACCAGCATCACAAGTTTCACTAATGCCTCTTTTCTTCCCACAGCCATGCCCTCTTGCAATTATTCCTTGCAAAACTAGCGGGAATTTTAATATAGCTTCAGCGTATTTATGCACATTATCCGCTTTTACTGTTATTTCAAAACCTCTATTAAGCGATGTATTTATTCCCCAAATTTCTTTTTTCCCACGAGAATATTTAATCTTTATCCAAAACCCTCGTACATCTACAGTGCAATTAAGCCCATTGTCTATATGGAGTTGGTGTAATTTAAGCACAAAATCCTGGATACTTGCAGATAGTGGCTTCATAATATGGTTTAGCACAAAAATTACAGGAGTTTCGTCGTTTTTAATCACCCTATAATCGCACCTCATTAAAATATTGTGATTGAGGTTTGTGCCAATCTCTTTCTCTGCAATTGCCATCACTTTGAGTCCCATAATCATTTCAGGATTATCAGGATATGAAATTATCACCGTTTCAATCTCTGATAATTTTTGCCTTTTCTCGTTTAAGTCTATACCGTCAAAACGCAAGCCACAAGTAGTTAAAAAACGCAAGCATTCAATGTTTTTAACAACAGATAATTTGTGATTAAAAATATTGTTCCGCATAACCAAAGCCGTGGCATCCTCTTTAAGTTCACCATAAACACCAATATTAAACAATAACCTCTTAACATTATCAAAAAATGGGAGCTTATAGGCAATAGCACTTAGGTGTTCGTCTGTTTTCTTTTTAGAATCGTCATATAAATCACCCTCTGCAATTAGAACATCACAAAACCGATGCAAAAAAGCTCTAAATGCGAGAACACCTTCATGAATTTTTTCACTATTTGCAATATCTTCAAATATAGGCTTAGTTATATATATTTCAAGTGGCTCTGGCAAAATAATATTATTTAGATGTTTTGCCATATCTTTAAGTGTTTTTCGCATTTATTTGGCTTCCTTTATTTTTCTGTTTGTTCAGTCATTAGCTCAAAACGCATTCCAAATTTATCAACAAGAGAAACAAAGCAAGAACTATAGTCAGTGCTTTGCATCGGATATATGATAGTTGCACCGTCTTTCATTATTTCATAAGCTTTTTTTACATCTTCCTTTGTTTCAAATGTGATTAGTAAAGACAAAGGATTTGTATTTGGTATCGGTGCTTCAGGATCATCTGTAAGAGTTATCCGCTGCCCTCCAATGTAAATTTCTGCGTGGTACACTAAATCATTTTGGCTTTCATCTTCAACTATACAATCATTTGGATTAGCATCAGAGTTGCATAATAACACTTTTACTTCTGCACCAAATGCTTGTTTATATAGCTCGATAGCTTGCTTACCCTGACCTCTAAAATGGAAATTAGGTGTAACTTTAAGCATTTTACGCATCCCCTATTATTTTATATTTTTCCCTTCAAACATAAACCTTTCAATATCTTTTTTGTAGAGTTTCGCTCGTTCTTTGCTGTAACCAAAAATGGCGCTAGGAGCCACTTCTTTAATAATTTTGATAAGACTGTTAGCAGTATCAAAGTTTTTCGTTCTTGCTTTGTAACACATCCCATTTTTGTCGTAAATTTTAAGGCTTGCTACTTCAAGTTGAATTTCAACCGCTATTTCGCCAACAGGTACCGCAACAGGAACATCACCACCCACAAGATGCACCCAAACAATATCTTTATACTCAACAAACTCCAAAAACCAATCTGAGTGCATATAAACCCGACTCTCGCCTAAAAGCATATTTGCCCATTTCGCACCTAACTCGGTATTAATTCTCTCTTGCTCGGCATTAGAAAGCTGTGCAAATTTTTCAAATGTTCTCTTGCGTCGCCCACCAACTTTAACCTTTAGAAGAATAAAAAACCCTATAAAAATTCCGAATATTAGCGAAATTGGCAAAATATCTTCTTTGTGTATTATAATATTGTAAAACAAATACACTCCCGCAAAACAAAGTACTGACAAAATTCCAAAAAAACATAGCCCTGCAAAGTAAAGAAAACTACTTGCTATCTGCCGACGATAAAACCTGTTTTTACTCAAAAAACTACCTCTTTTCTAAAACTATATCGACATAATATCCTTACTCTTAGCCTCAACAACTTTGTCAATATTTTCAACATACTTATCAGTAAGTTTTTGAATATCTTTTTCTAACTTTTCAAGTTCATCTTCTGTAATTTCGCTTGTTTTTTGTATTTTCTTAAAAACATCAATCGCATCACGGCGTATATTTCTAATAGCAACCTTAGAGTCTTCACCTTTTTTCTTGATGTCTTTAGTTAAAGCCGTTCTTCTTTCTTCAGTGAGCTCCGGAAAAACAAGGCGAATAACTTTGCCATCGTTTGTTGGGTTAATTCCTAAATCTGATGCAGAAATTGCCCTTTCTATATCTTTTAAAACACCCGCATCCCATGGCTGAATTTGCAAAAGCCTAGCTTCTGGAACTGTAATGTTTCCAACTTGCGAAAGCGGTGTGTCCGCTCCGTAATAAGAAATAGAAATTTTGTCTAAAACTTTAGGATTTGCACGCCCTGCCCTTATCGTGCTAAGGTCTGATTCAAGGCTTAAAACCGCCTTTTGCATTCTTTCTTCATAAACTGCTGTTCTACTTGACATGATAGTCCTCCTCATTGTGATTTAATAATTTTGTACCAAATTCATAAAGTCTTTCATCATTTTCAGCCGCTAAAACAATGCTATTTGGATATTTAAGTGAAAATACTAACGATGGAATGTTGTTATCTTCGCATAAAATCATTGCAGCAAGGTCGTTCGCGACAAGATTATCTTTTATAATTTTTCTGTAAGTTATTTCTTTGTACCTCTTTGCATCACTATGAACTGATGGATTTTTATCATAAACACCATCTACATTTTTTGCATAAAACACACAGTCGGCAGAAAGCTCGGCCGCACGAAGTGCAGGAATTGTATCAGTTGAGAAAAACGGATGCCCTGTTCCACCGGCAAATATGATTATGTAGCCTTTTTTAAAATATTCAAGAGCTAAATCTTTTGAAAATTCTAAGGTAAATGTGCCTACTTTAAACGGCGTCATAACAACTGCAAAACCGCCTTGTTGGCGTATCATATCAGCCAAATAAATAGAGTTTATAACGGTTGCGAGCATTCCAATTTGGTCTGCCTTGGTTCTATCCGTTTCAGAGCTAACCGATCGCCCACGCAAAATATTTCCACCGCCTAAAACCAAAGAAATTTCTACACCTTTATTTTTAACCTTAAGTATGTCCGAAACAATTTCAGAAATCTTTTGATTATCAAAAATATTAACCGAATCTTCTGATAATGCCTCACCACTTAATTTTATAACAATTCTTTTAAACATGGCTATCTCCTTTGTTTTTAATTGTTAAAAATTTCTCCTACCATTGCTACTCAGTAGTACTCGTATAGATTATACCACATACAAGATTAAATTTCCAGCAAAAAATAAAAAAGACTTAAAATATAAGTCTTTTTTGTACGAAATCTACTCGAAATCGTCTTCAGTTGCAAGATAAGAAATATCTTCGCCCCAGATGCTTTCGTCAAGAGCGTCGAAATCGTCTTCTTCTTTTTCTCTAAGCTTTAAAATTGCCATTATAGTAAGAACAATTAATACTATAGAGCTTAAAACCGAAAGTATTGCAATAATGCAATGAACTTTGCTTTTTTTAATGTTTTTTAAGCTTTTTTTACACATATTTTTCACCTCTAAATTTATTATCTTATACCAATTCCAATCAAACACTGGAGTTTTCAGAGGGAAGCCGCCGACTGTTTCGGGTGGCGTTTTGACCGATAGAAAACCCAGATGTTTGTTAAGAATTAGTATCATATCTTACTCTATTATACCCTTATTTTATATAATATGCAAATCAAATTTTTTTATAATTTTTTTAAAATCCATGTAACCTCCGCGATGCTCGTATCAAGGTCATCGTATTCGTCCTGTTGTGATTTAATATAACCTTCAAACATTTCTTTTTTATCGGGATGTTTAAGCATTAATTCATTAGCTCTTTGAGTTATTAATTTCATGCCCGAGTCGCTATCATGATTTTCAGTATCCTCAAACTCTGTAGCCGCCTTAACTAACTCAAGCCCTGCTTGCTTAAATATATTATCCCAATCTGCTCTTGTAAGATATTCATAGTTGTTATACTTTATGTCTTCCCCGATAGCATCGTCTTCAAGATACCCGTCATCAATTAGTATATAACCGCCTGTCTTAATTGTTTCTTTGAGCTTAACAAGCGTTTCTAAAGGGCTACCCAATACATTGCCAACAGCACCTAAAATAACCACATCATAGCCTGTTTCTTTTTTTACTGCCTCATTGATGTCTTGAATCACAAATTCACATAAGCCTGAAACGCTATGCTCATTTGCCTTTTGTTTTGCATACTCAACAAATTCAGGAATTAAATCTACTCCCTTTACCTTTGCTTGTAGTCTTTCAGCTATTCTAACCGATACAGCACCTTTTCCACAAGCTAAATCCAGTATTTGAGCATTTTCAGGCAAATCAACATGCTCTTTTATCAAGCCTAAAATAATATTAGGCTCTGCTCCAAGCTCCCAAAAATCTTGTAAAAGATATGGCAAGAACGGTATTAATTCTGTAGTTTCTGCTGTTAGTGAACCAGCTAATTTTTCTTGTGTTTCATTTGTCATTTTTATTACCTCCAACTAGCCTCTTAATAATGCATCATTCTTTACTTCAAGGTTTTTAAGAATTTTATTCATAACAGCCGAAACCTCTTCATCCGTAAGGGTTCTATCATGTGCTCTAAATGATATTTTAAAGCTAACAGATTTATAGCCTTCTTCTATCTGCTTGCCTTTGTAAACGTCAAACAAAGCAATGCTTTCAAGTATTTTTGTACCCTTTTCTTTGATAGATGCTTCAAGCTCCGCAACAGTAATTTCATCTTTTACAAGCATAGAAATATCGCGAGCCATCGCTGGAAACTTAGGAAGTGGCTCGAACTTGCATGATAAATCTGCAAGATTCTCCATTTTTTCAACATCCAAAACGGCAACATATGTTTTTGCACCTATTTCGTAGTTTTCAGAAACGTCTGGGTGAAGCTCTCCAACGTATCCAAGGCTTGTATCGCCGCTTGTAATTAGTGCCGTTCTGCTAGGGTGCATCCATGGAAATTTATCTGTCGCAGAATAATCCACATTTATAGAAAACTCATCCAAAACAGACTGCGCAGCCCCTTTTATATAATAAAAATCTTTGCCCGCCTTAGAATTCATGCTATACATTGCAATAGTTAGCTTAGATTTTTCCGCAGGTTGCAGGTTGTCGCCTTTTGGAAGATACACTTTGCCAACCTCGAAAAGGCAAGCCTCTTCATTTCTGCGGTTATAGTTTGTAGAAAGCGAGTTTAAAATACCGTTTAGCGTCGTCGTTCTCATTATGCTAAAATCTTCACCCAGTGGATTTGATATAACAACGGCATTTTTAAAATTACACTCTTTATCATAATTAAGCTTGTCAAAAACCTTCGGGCTTTCAAACGAGAAATGCAAGCTTTCTGAAAAACCTACAGAAATCATTGTGTTTTTAATTTTATCTTCTATCGTTTGACTATATGTTTTTTTGCCAACAGTTGCTGTTCCTGCTGCAAGTGTTGATTTTATGTTGTTGTATCCATAAATTCTGGCAATTTCTTCAGCTAAGTCAGCTTCTGCTTGAATATCTGCCCTAAATGTTGGAATTTTTGCCACGGTTCCGTCCGATTCAATTTGTAGCCTTTTAAGAAACGTAACCATTTCTTCTTTTGAAATATCTGTGCCTAAAAGCTTATTAATTCTTTCTGGTGAATATGCAACTTCCCACGAGTTTCTCGTAGCAGGATAACAATCAACCATACCCTTAACAACTTCGCCAATACCAAGCATTTCTACAAGCTGAACACATCTATTAACCGACATAATGGCAACATTCGGGTCTAACCCTTTTTCGTATTTAGAAGAAGCATCTGTTCTAAGCCCCAACTTTTTAGATGTAACCCTAACGTTTGTGCCGTTAAAATTAGCAGACTCGAATAAAATCGTTGTTGTATTTTCACAAACTTTAGAACCTTCGCCACCCATAACTCCCGCTATTGCAAGAGCTTTTTTAGAGTCGGCAATTACAAGCATAGATTCAGTTAACTCTCTTTCTATGCCGTCAAGCGTTGTAATTTTTTCGTTTTCAAATGCATTTCTTACAATAATTTTTTTATCTTCAATAGCATTATAATCAAACGCATGAATTGGCTGCCCAAACTCTAGCATAACATAGTTTGTAATGTCAACAATATTATTAATAGGCTTTATGCCGCTAGTTGTAAGCCTATGCCTTAGCCATTGAGGCGAAGGTCCAACCTTAACATTTTTAACAATACGTGCAATATATCGAGGGCAAGCTTTAGCATTTTTAATTTCAACATCTATAAGCTCATTAATGTTGCCCTCTGCTTGCTCTAAAATGTTTATTTCAGGCAGTTTTAAAGGCTTATCATAGGTGGCGGCAACTTCTCTTGCAACACCTACAACAGAGTAACAATCAGGCCTGTTTGATGTTAACTCAAACTCAACCACATCTTCTCTAATTTCTAAAATTTCTAAAGCACAAGAGCCTAATTCCTGCTCTTCTGCAAATAAGTAAATGCCATCTTCAGGTGCTTCAGGATAGTCTGCTCTTGTATAGCCTAGTTCCTCTATTGAGCAAAGCATTCCCTGCGACTCTACACCTCTAAGCTTAGAATTTTTTATTTTTAAATCTCCATGCAAAACAGCCCCATCAAGTGCAACAGGCACAAAACAACCAACAGAAACATTCGTAGCCCCTGTAACAATTTGCACGGTTTTTCCGCCAACATCAATTTGTGTAACAACTAATTTGTCGGCATCTGGGTGTTTTTCTATGCTTAATACCTTCCCAACAACAACACCCTTAATATCTTTACCTATGTGATTAACAACTTCTGCAACCGTGCCACTCATTGTTAAGTCTTCCATAAATTTTCTTATATCTAACGAAGCAATATCAACATAATCCTTAAGCCAAGACATTGGTATATTCATAAAAACACCTCCTAGAAATTCTTTAAAAATCTTATATCGTTTTCGTATAATAATCTAATATCTGTTATGCCGTATCTTTGCATTGCAACGCGCTCAAGTCCCATGCCAAAGGCAAATCCCGAGTATTTTTTAGAATCTATGCCCGACATTTCTAAAACATTTGGATGAACCATTCCGCAGCCCAAAAGCTCTATCCAACCGCTATCTTTGCAAACTCTACACCCAGAACCTTTGCAGGCAAAGCAAGTAGCATCCATCTCAGCACTTGGCTCTGTAAATGGGAAATAGTGCGGCCTAAACCTTACTTTCGTTTCGTCGCCAAACAATTCTTTAGCAAAAACTTCTAACGCACCTTTTAAATCGCCCATTGTAATGCCCTCGTCTACAACAAGCCCCTCTAATTGATGAAAAACAGGCGAATGTGTGGGGTCTAGCTCGTCTGAACGGTAAACTTTGCCCGGTGCAATAATTTTTATAGGCAGCTCACCTTTTTCCATAATCCTAACTTGAACGGGCGAAGTTTGCGTTCTTAAAACATGACCACATGTTGTGTAAAACGTGTCTTGCTCATCTTTAGCTGGGTGATTTTCAGGCACATTTAACGCCTCAAAATTATAGTAATTAGTTTCAACCTCCGGCCCTTCTGCAATAGAATAACCCATGCCTATAAAAATATTTTTAAGCTCATCAATAACAATTGTCATTGGGTGCTTGCTTCCAATTTCAAACTTTTTACCAGGTATTGAAACATCAATCTTTTCAGCCTTAATTTGCATCTCTCTTGCTTTTTTGCTTAAATTCCTTGTATAGTAGTCAAATTTTTCTTCTATAAAAATTCTAACATCATTAACTAGTTGGCCCATAGCTGGGCGCTCTTCTTTCGGCAAGCTTCCCATAGACTTTAACATTTCTGTAAGCTCACCTTTTTTGCCTAAAACTTTAACTTTAAGCTCTTCAATTCCCTTTAGTTCTGTAGCATTTTTCAAAAACTCTTCGGTAGAATTTTTAATTTTTTCGAGTCTGTCGTGCATTTTTATAACTCCTTTCCACGGTCGCTTCTTGTAATAAAAAACCAAATTTCACGCTTACACTTTTTGCTCCGCAAAACAGTGTTGGGCTAAATTTGTTTTTTTATCTTGAGTTATGCTCCCTTTCATCCACGGTCGCTTCTTGTAATAAAAAACCAAATTTCACGCTTACACTTTTTGCTCCGCAAAACAGTGTTGCTAAATTTGTTTTTTTATCTTGAATTATACTCCCGTTCAAAAAAACGATAGAGGAATGAAAATTCTCTATCGTTTAATTTTACAACATTATTTAGAACTCGTCAAGATTTTTAAACTCATACCCCAAATCACGGTATTTTTGTATTAATTCGTCTAAAATCTCAGCACTTGTTTTAGAGGTATTATGAAGAAGAATTACAGCACCTGGATGAACCCTCGGAATAAGCTTTGAAAACGCATGTTCTTTGGTTGGTTGCTTTTTATTATCAAAATCCGCATAGCTTAGGCTCCATAAAAATGTTTTATAGCCTAATTCTTGAGTTAATTTCAAATTTTCTTCACTATATTTGCCTTGTGGAGGGCGATATAGCTTCGGAATTTCTTGCCCAGTTATATCTCTATACAAATCTTCGATTTTAGTAAGCTCCTCTGTAAACTTTGCTTTGTCTGTTATTTTTGTCATATCTGGGTGATTCATAGTGTGGTTACCTATTATATGGCCCTCATCAACAATCCTTTTTATCATCTCAGGATTTGCTTCAAAATAGTGTCCAACTAAGAAAAAAGTTGCCTTAACATCATTTTTTTTGAGAGTATCTAAAATTCCTGCGGTGTGTCCATTTTCATAACCTGCATCAAATGTAAGGTATATTACTTTCTCAGAAGTTTCTGAAACATAATAGGCATCAAATTTTTTAAGATAATCTGATGTTTCGTTTCCAACGGCTTTTTGCCCTTCTATAGGAAACCCAAGTCCCCAATCTTTGGCAAATACTATTTTGCTGCTTGTTCCTATAAAAACAATGGCAAGCACTACGCATAATATTTTTTTACAATTCATATTTAAAACCTCGTTAATTAATATTTTTCTTCGTATGTAGTTTGCCTAACATTGTATTTTTTTATAATTGTAAGGTTTTTCTAGATACCAAATGTATAGATAATTCGTTCTAGTTGTTTCTGGATTTGCTTCCCACGATTTGATACGCTTAGATTGGACATAATATTGCTAGGAGTGATTTTATATGAATTCGTATAAAGAAAAAATTGGCTACAGAATTAGAAGAGAAAGGCTTGTAAGAAACATAACTATAGAAGAACTTGCAGAAATGTTAAATCTTTCAACTGCTTTCATAGGTCTTATAGAAAGAGGCTACAGAGGTTGCAAAATAGATAACCTTGTAAAAATTGCTGATATGTTTGGGCTTACAGTAAATGACTTGGTGTATGACAAAGAAGATGATTTGCAAATAAGAGAACCTAAATATTCTAGCACTGTTATCGACAAACAAAATGCAGTTGCAACATTTGCTAAAAACCTTAATGAAAAAGAGCTAGATATTATTATAAATACTATTAAGGGGCTAAATGATTTATCAAGATTTTACACAAAGCCCCATGATATTGTTTCTGAATCTGAAATAGAAGAAACAGAAGCACTTAATGAGAGATAATTTTAATTTTGCTCTTAGAAAAGGCGGCTAATTCTTGAGCCTTATCAACAGAGTCGGCAATTGCTGTTACATGCCCCATTTTTCTTTTTGGGGCAGTTGTTTCTTTACCATAAATATGGACTGTAGAGCCCTTTACCATAAGGGCTTCTTCTATTCCTGTTACTACTGTCTTGCCAGAAAAGCCCTCTTCGCCCAATAAATTTTTCATGCAAGCTGGTTTTATAAGTTCTGCACTACCGAGTGGCAAGCCTGTTATTGCTCTAATATGTTGCTCAAACTGGCTTGTTACACAAGCTTCTATTGTATAGTGCCCAGAATTATGTGGCCTTGGTGCAACTTCATTGATATAAATATTATCACCCTCTGTTATAAACATTTCAACACAAAAAATTCCAACACCATCAAACACATTCATAACTTTTTTTGCTACTTCCATAGCTTTTTCAACAGCTTCCGAGCTTATAGGTGCAGGAACAAGAGTTTCGTCTAAAATGCTGTCTATATGCACGTTTTTGCCAACAGGATATACCTCTACTTTACCATCTATGCCCCTGCAAGCTAATACCGATATTTCCATAGTAAAATTTATCATTTCTTCTGCCATTAAGCTTA
>Ga0123352_10004626_pt1 | contig 20320 bp, 15 predicted proteins | sample TergutLab28metaG_FD_89700 | JGI IMG/M metagenome (GOLD analysis project Ga0123352, IMG submission 89700) | Labiotermes labralis P1 segment gut microbial communities from Petit-Saut dam, French Guiana - Lab288 P1 | ecosystem: Host-associated > Arthropoda: Insects > Digestive system > Gut ...
ATGGGGTTTTCTTTTCCTGGGCTCTGGCCCCTCCCGGCCAAACCCCCAGGGGTATGTGGGGGGAATGTCCCCTAAACAGAGTCCCCCCCCCCCCCCCTTACACTTCAGTTCTCCCCTATCAGCACCATTCTACCAATGCTCTATCCTCACATTCTTCTATGATCAATTCCATATAATATCAGTAATTTATAGCATCATTAATCATTTGGTGCCAATATGCTGTGTTCCAAGAAGTGAGGTTCAAATTTCCTTATGAACAGCATATACACTGGCCAATTATGGCCACTTTTGGACAGTCCTGTTCGGGTCTTTCCCCTGCCACCACTAATCTCAGTAATTGTGATTTTGACCAAAATTAAATCCCGTAATTTAAATCTCAGTGCCGAAGGGACAAATGGCCGCCCATTACTTTGCACATCCTTGGCTGGCTGATGATGTAGGTAACGTTCAGTTTTCGCAGCGTCATACCACGTGTCGAATGAAGTCATCTTCTGGTGCCAAAGGGTTAAACAGAACACCGTTACTCATGATGTGGTGCACATCAACGTCACTCACCTTCTTCATTCTTGATTTCCTCAATATAATCTTGACCAACAGGTTGCACATCTTTATCACTAATAGTGAGCTCCGAGTCAGACATCACAGGTTCTTCCTTAACTTCAGTCTTTACTTCAGTGACTTCAGATTTAATTCCTGTAGATGCTGTTCCAACTGTTCCCAAAGATCCAGCTGCAACAAGTACAATATCTTATATCACGCGCGCACACACCATACAGAGAAACACACTGGAAGTCCACTGAACTTCGTTTGTGCATTAAGTGAGAAGCTTGAAGCATGAAGTCCTATCAACAAAAGTCAAATTCACAAAGTATGTGGGGGAAAGGCTGCTTGAAAGTGAAAGACATAACAAAAGAAAAAGTACACGTGAAAAAATTTTGCAACTTCGAAGTAAAACTAAAAAGTGATCAAAATGACATGATATAGTGAAATGTTACAAGTATTACTGACAGGGGCATAACTGCCCCCCTCCCCACAATACTAAAATATATTCCAACACTGAATGCTTATCAGCCTAATTAATGTGCACACTACTTTTAAAAATTCATGTACGTAACTTGTAATTCAACATGTTTTTCAACGAAAGTTGAAGGAGCCTAATGGCGAGGTAAATATCAGTCATGAAAACATAACTATGGTAGTATGGATTTATGTTGTTATTTAATAGCAAAAAAAAAAAAAAAATAACTATATGTTTGGAGCCATTTCTTACAGTCTCTGCATGCTCAAGGTAATTTGTAAATTTCATTTCACAACACACTTTACAGCAAAACACTCAAAACCTGCAGCACCATCAAGAGTATCCAGATGTCATCTAACATGACATGAACACTGTGTTTTGCAACACCCTCTGTACTTCCCACATAAAAATGCATGTATAATATAAAGGGATAGTAGAAAATGCAGTTAATATATTTTGAAAGTAAAAAAAAAAATAAATAAATAAATTAATTAATTTTAAAAAACCTGACAAAAACAAGGTACCTTCAGTCCCTCTGCCCCCCACCCAACTCCAACTGTATACTACTGAAACAAGGAATATAGCAATCACAGTACAAAATACCCAATAATAGCAAACCTCCCTGGTACGAATATGTTTAAAGCAATGCACATACCTATCTTCCAATCCCACATCCATAAATAATTTCAATTTTTGGGGGCAATGTCACCCAAAAGCTGTCAACAAGCACACTAGAAGAAGCATACCAACCCCTGCACTAGCTATTCCTTGGCCAGCAACTTGGCATGACAAGACATGTCTTCAAAGTACATTATGACTGGTGATAATGGCAGTGACCCAAAAATGATTGTGTTGTTCTGAAGATTTAAACATTTCAAATGCTCATGTGTGATACACAAAATGCAGATAACACACAAGAATGGAAACAGACGTTCAGCCAGATAACTGATGTTGGCATAAAAACCCGAAAGTCACATGACTTAATACCTAATAGTATGATGATGAGCCATTTAATTTGTTCAGCATGTTCATAAAGTAGCTACAACAAAGTATTGTGTTAAGACTCCACAACCATGTTGATGGTAGAACTAGGCAGCGCCCGAACAAACGATAACACCTTCAGCAGAATAAATCCTTACCAACAACAACACTAATCAGATACCAACCAATCAACCAACCCGTAGTTACTATACTGAGACAAAACATATCATCATGACAAACACCTGGGGAGAGGATGAACTGGAAGAGACTGTATATGTACAGGCACAGAGAAAAAGCATGTACAGGTAGATCTTGTTTAAAGCCGGGGAAATGTTCCTGAAAAACGTAGCACAAACTGAACATAAAATTCCCATTTAAAACATATTTCCTGACAGTTAGGTGCCTGAACCTCACCCTATATAATATATGATTTTGCCATTTGTGGACATAAGGACCTGTACAGTATATATATCTAACATATGTACAGTATATAGAATGTCCCAGGAGGAAAGGTTAATATTCTGGGAGGTCATAGTATCAGACATTCTAAGCAAAAATGTGTGTATGCACGTGTCCTATTCCAAAAAGTTTCCGAGGTAGAGCTATCTGACTGTACAGTAGTTTGGACTAGGCACCCAATACTATCCTTCCCTCATGCCATACTGCAACACTGTCTGGAGCATGTGAATCTGTGTGAAGCGTCAGTTGGCTGTTGTGACTGTTCACAGTGACAGTGCAGGAATGTTGTGAAAAATGCCACACATCTTCACAAATACTGAATATGCTGCTATGCTGTATGTTTACAGCTTCTGTGATGGTAGTGCCAATGCTGCTGTTGAAGAATACCGTCAACGGTTTCCTATGCACAGAACTCCAGATCAAAGAGCGTTTTCCAAGGTGTTCAATACATTGCACAAATGTGGTACACTTCCCACTGCTCATGATTCATCTGAACAAGTGCGTCAACAACATGTGGAGGAACAGGAAAGCATTCTTGAAATGGTACAGTGAAGCCTTACTACTAGCATGCAAAGACTCTGTAAACATCTGTGTTTCACGAACACGTGTATGGCGAACATTGCATGAAGACGGCTTGTATCTGTATCACCCACAGCAGGTGCAAAATCAACACCCAGGGGACAATGCCATCCATCTACAATTTTGTCATTGGTTACATAGTAATCACCAATTGCTTCCATTAACACTATTCACTGATGAAGCTATTTTCGTCCATAATGGAATCAATAATACATGTAACTTGCGTTGATGGTCTCACGACAATCCACATGGTACTGTGAAAACAAATTTTGAACATCATTTCTCTATTGATGTGTGGTGCAGTATGATCAATGACCTGTTGATTGGTCTCTGTTATTTTAGACCATCGTATAACAGGACAAAATTACTTAGACTTTCTGCAAAATGGATTACCAGAACTAGAGGATGTCCCTCTGGCCACACGGATGGCTGCGCACTTTCAGCATGACAGAACCCCTTCTTATTATATCCAAACTGTGATGAAACATCTCAATGACACTTTCTCTAATCCGATTAGTCATGGAAGTACCACTAACTAGCCGCCAAGATTGAATGAAGACTGATGTAACAAGAAGAAGAGTGGATACACAAGACGAACTGCTCTATCACATAATGGATGTTTTCGCACACATATGGGAAAGTGAAGAGGCACTCAGAGATGCAACATGCCATGTTGCAAAGTGCACTGATTTTGACAGCGGAATTTTCAAAAATGTATTGTACTAGGTAAACTATACCAACTTTGTCACTTGTACAACAAATACTGGTATTAGAAACAGTACGCAGTATCTCTTTCTTATCAACAATTTTGCAACTGTACTGTGAAATAGCTCTATCTCGGTAACTGCTCAGAATAAGCCATATACACTTTTTTGCTGAGAATGACCTTTCCTCCTGGGACACGCTGTATATGCATCTCTATAAAATATATTTCTAATGCAATAAAAATGCAAGAGATTCACATCCACAGGTGTGGAATGTTTCATTCAGATAGGACTGTGGCAGTTTGGCTACAGGAACATTTTAGTTCCTGACATAGCACTTTCTGTAACTCTATCCGCATTATTATGGATTATACATATTCTAATATAAGCAAATCTAACATTATGGCATGTGCCAACAATTTGCCCACCCTTTTCAAGTTGACTTATTACATCTAATTTCTCTTCAATACTGAGTGTCTTTTGCGCATTTTTCACTTGCATTGCACCAGGTCAGTAATTCCCAAAGTGTTATCTACAGATCGGAATGGACCCACGACCATTTCCCACAGGACCACTGCATACATTTCTCTATTGGATACGTCTGACACTCATAATTAAAGGAATAACGTTTTCTTACGATTAATCGCGGAATTTCTTTAACTGGCAATATGTTCATTTCACGTGACAGTTTGAATATGTAATTAAAAATTTCCTGTACCCACAAAGCAAGCAACAATTTGTGTAAGGTCAAATAATGCAATGCATTGTTACGTATGCTACTGGTATTCTTCTTCTTCTTCTTCTTTGTCATTAGGGCCCGTAGCTAATACCTTGAATGTACTGCAGCCTTTAAGGCTTATTGTACTACCCTATCCCCCTCTCTGTTCAGTCGTTCCCACTACCGCCGCCAGGTGCCTCCACGTCCGTAACGACGCGAGAGATCCTAGCAGCGAAAGGTGGAACTGTGTGGGCAAGAAAGTTCAGCTAATTTTGCTAAATGACTTCCACGCCATTTAGGGATCTTTTTCATGCCACAAGTATATGACATGGGACCGACGGCTTTACTTCCCCTCCAAAGGAAGTGGTAATGAGGATTTTTTTGCCCTGAAAAATCCTGACGGCTTCGGCCAGGTTTGAAACTGCGAACCTGGGTACTTAAAGGCAGAATGCTATCCCTAGATCACCGAAGCCACTATGCTACTGGTATTCTTATTTATCTAAAAAAAAGTTGTGAGATATAAATTTTTAATTTTGGATACCTGTCATCCAGACACCCTACATTTACCTAAGCAAGGATGGGGGTATCCTCGGTCATTTTTCAAAGCTAAATGTGGTATGTAAAAAAAAGTTTGGGAAACACTGCACCAGGTGATGTAGATTTACATCTCTCATTTTCATATAAAAAGACATATCTGACGGAGTAATTACATAACCCATGTGCTTATTATCACCAACATAATCAACCCAGACACGTGACTGATGGCACAACAGTGATGCCACTTTCCGCTAGCCTCCAACACAAGACAAGTGCAGCCACATTACCACCACGCCAAATCACACTAAACTGAAAATTATCATGTATCGTCTATGCCACTTTGCACTAAACTGAACATTACTGCCTGAACACAAAAGTAGCGTAAATTTCATAGCGCAAAAATAAGCCACGTAAAATGAGACCTGCCTACAAACAAGAAAGAATAAACAATAAACGTCCTCCAATATATGTACTTCCAAATCAAATAAGGAAGCGATGGAAGAAGCAGGTCCTATTAGCCTCAGAACAGGTCATCGACCCACATCACTGCCCAACATAGGTAATACGCCAGCACAGAAGAAGCAGCAGCTCATCTACGAATGTCCTCTAGCCCCAGACATGAGTAGGGTTTCTATGTCCTATGGTTTTGTGGGATTAATGACAATAGGCATGGCATAATATTAACCTTTTCTCTGAACACCTGCTTAATTTTGGCCTCATAAATAATCACCTGCTTAAGTAAAGCCAATACATGAGACTACCTACCAAGGGAGGTTCAGTAATAGAGAGTACACTTGCCACAAACATTGCTACATCAATGTTTTACCTGCAACAAAATTAATCTTAGGTGCTGCAGTAACAGTTTTCTTGGCAACCCCTGGGACTGCAGGTTTTGCTGCAGTGGTAGTCACAGTTTTTACTGGGGTAGTAGTGGATGCAGTTGTACCTGTTGTCTTAATTCCACCACCCACAACCACTGGTTCTGTTGATGGTATTGGCTTTCCAAGCTTCGTGTGCAGCTTCACCACCTGAACACAATTGTTACATGTCATAAAAACTTAAGTTCCAACACAAATCTGCAAAAAATAGCAAGTAACAAATTGATTCTAATTATCATACACAAAAACCACACAAGAATATGTATGAAATCACATAACGCTAGTGCTGAAGTGTGACTGACTTGATACATATACTTGTGTTTTGTTAACACCTTAAAAACCATAACTACTTCAATTCTGTAATGACTTTCATCATGTTAGGAAAAAACAATTTCCATCACCACTTAGTCTTGATACATGAAAAATACTACCAACATTTCCACTTCAAACTACACCAATTGGTAAATGTTATCTGTGTGATGTGCGCGCACGTGTCATGATGTGTATGCATGCACACCCGCACATGCCGATACAGTTCATCCATCACTTAGTGCTCATAAATATCTATGAACAGAACTCATATTTAACCACTATAAACTATGGTGAACAAACACTGCTGATGTATCAGGATTTGACTGCATATAAATCTATCAGTCATTCAGCTGACTGAAACACACAGTCACTGGGTGGTCATTGTTGTTGTCGTCGTCATCAGCACCGGCGGGGTACATAAGCTATTCCAGGCTTATTTCATATACATGGGTGTTGGTCTCCATCTCTTCCAAGCTCAAACCTACATTTTTTTTACTGGTTGGGAGTGAATTCATACATGAACTTGGGAATACTTATATCGCAAACCACTTACAAATAATAGGAATGGGAACACTACACACAATAACACACAGAATGTACCAGGGTTATTATGCCCTCAGGACAAATTCAAACTTGCTTTTAATAATTCTGTTCCAGAACACTACATTCAGGCATGCATTCTGTACACCACTCTTAACTGCCAGACTTTGGTGAATTGCTGCAGGGCCCACAAGTCACAACAGACACCCACTAGAAATTTCAAAGAACCTGAATGGCAGTGGCACAAGTGTGTATCAAAGCATTAGAATGGTGAACAATCTCCTCCATGGCATGAAGGTAGTTTGGTCAGCTGGGGCTCCTGATGTCCATTGCACAGAAAAGGAAAATGTGCATAGACATCAGAGTCCTCTGTAGTTATTAACATGCTCAGGTACAGAATGTAAATAGCACTGATATAATAAGTTCAGTTGGACAATTCACTTTTTACAACAGGTGTGTATTTATGAAACTTGGTCAGAACTCCTAGCTAAAAACCTGGAATGTGTAACAATAAATTTTGATTCAAATGCCACTTCTAAATTAATGGATAGTGCCCAAATATAAGGAACTGATATAAGTCTCGGAATGGGGAAGAATTCATGAATTCAAGTACTATTTTGCAGAAACATGAAATTTAGACTGACATGGTGAGTAATTTTGTAACTACTGAAATTCAGTAATCAGAAAATACTGTTTTCAGCACTCGCCCAAAACGTAGACAGCCACAAACCGATTTTGATGGCAAAATGTAAATGGCTGCACCAAGATTACTTGTAATACAGTATATGTAATTCTAGTAACATGGAATAGAAACACTCATTCCACAATACGACACGTTCCAATTGCAGAAGTCAAAAACTGGTGGGATAGCTGTGCGAGTACTGTGCTTACCCAAGTACAAGATGACTCCCCTTCATATGTTCAATGACCATAAAAATACTTGTATACCATGTGTTTAACATTGTGCACAATCATAAGACAACACCCTCCCATTATTCAGATAAATCAGGAAAGATTCTCAATTAATATTTGGGGAAAAACTGTAAATCTGAGCTGTTCTCATTAAAACTGATAATAAATAATACAACTTATGTGCACTGTAAGTTATCTCCAACCGTCTAATCTGATGTTTGTGTGACTGTTCATCAGATACAATAATATATAAACAGCCAGCTAGATGCAACAATGGTAATTTTATTAATAATTTCAATCAGCTAAACACGTTGCACCGATGATGCTGCCTGCTGGTAACCTGGTCACCAGCATTATACCACAAGCTGTAAACACAGTCTAGTGGTCCTGAGGATGGGCGAAATTATCACCCAAAATATGTTGAGCTGACTGAAATTATTAATAAAATTATTATTGTTGCATCTAGTTGCCTGTTTATATAACTGTCTAATACCAGACTGACAAACGTCAGAATTCATGCGTTTTACATTTCTTTCATCATCATTCAAAGCCTAACAACACTGTGTGATTAACCTCAAAATTCTTACCTTCTGATGCTTGGCCCCACGAATATGAGCAGCATAGGCATCTGAGCCAGTACATGTTACATCGCACAACTCGCAGCGAAGAGCATTGCCACCTCGAGCTGCTGGGGCAGATCCAAGCTTCAAGGCAGACTCCTTTTTCTTATGCTTCTGCCCTTCCAGATGTTCACGGTACGTCTAGGAGAAAGGGAATTTAAGCTACTGCTGAAAGGTGACATTATGAGAAATACTTAAATGTGAAAGTCTCAAATCTATTGCAACTATGAGATGATTTCAAAATCTACTAAAATACCCCACATTACATTCACTACACAAACAAGGGGAAAAAATTAGTTTTTGTTACTCATACCACACATGTTTTTACAATCAACATATTTGTTACAAATGCACTTCGCGATACAATATACATAATACATATAAAAACTGCAAAATGTATCAGGACCTAGGTGCCATCTTCAAAAGTTACTATAACAAAGGTGTACGAGCTAACCCGCTAATTTACATTTCATCCACAGTTATTAGATTATAGATCCCTTGACCCTTACCAACTGTGACTTCAAGTACTGGCCTTACAGTCCAGGCATGTGACCTGAACTCCAGAAATTAGTTTTAGCCATGTGAAATGTGCCTGTAAATCCAATATTCTGTAAATATGATTTGGCCACTAAATTTCAATCATAACAACATCCTCGGAGTATAACACTTCAAATATGATTTCCCTAAACCACCAAACTCTGCCAAGACAAAGCTGAACTTTATCTTTACACACAAAGTTTTCTTCAAAGCTAGTCAATGCTTTTCAAAAAGATTCCTTCACCCTGTCAGACAATACACCAAACCTCATTTAAGTTTCTACTATGGTTGTAAAACAAGCCCTTAACTGTCACCTACTTTCCAGCCTCCACCACAATTCTTTGCAACATGCTTGCAATTGTGTGTGTGTGTGTGTCCTATTTTTGTTGCAATTCCCATTGGCCAAGTTTTTGGCAACCCATTTTCGACTGTTTACTCCAATTTTAGCCACTACAACCACTACCCACCAGCAGTAACTAAAACTAAGTCAAATTACTTTTAAGCCACTCCTTGAGGAAAGTTTTGCTCAACAGCTTTCACGACAAAAGACGTTTCCTCAACTATAACAGGCACATGTCAGAGACATGCTCAACAAGGCCTATTGAGTGCCTGTACATCAACCACGGTGGATCTACAGACCCCCGTCTCCTCCTCCATCAACTTCTTTGGCTAGTAATACCCCAGAAAACATAGAAGAGGACCTAGATGACCATGAACATGGAGGAGGAGGAATTATCCAAATGGAATACCCCTCTGATTAGTTGTGCAGCCCACGCACAGGTGCAGTAAAAAAGTATTACCTGTAAGAACTTTGGCCAAAATATATGTACCATCTGATCACTCCGGCACCTGTCTGGTCCCCACAGCTGCTGGATTATTTGAATTCTACTATACGTAGTATCTATTGGGATGCACTACATCTGTGCAATTCACCAAAAAAACTCCCAACAACTCAAAAAAATCCAAGGCACCCTGGCACACAGACTTCACAATTTTTACACTGCACCACTACTGCTAGTTTACTTCAAACACCACCAACCACAATAAAATCCGTCCACGTATCTCAATTCTGGCTGAAATCACACGCCATAATAGTGACACACATTTCTACATGCGTTTCAACCATAACTTACTAAGTATTTACCGGAAAAAAGACTGCTTGCAACGGAAGTTATGACCAAAATCAAATACACATTCTATGACCAATGCACTTTTTCTGTCACTTGTGTGGTTTTTCGAGATAACTCAACACAACGGGCTGACTGTCATTAAACCTGCATACTTCCTAACCTGCTTCACACCAGAATGGACAGTTGAGATACACTACCTGCAACCAAACTTGATGGAAACCTTACATGAATGTCACGGCTCTCTGTGTAGGTTGCACACCATGAAACGGTTCAAAGAGCCGGTGTACGTCACTTGGTCAACTTACATTTTCCAAACTATTCTGGACATATGCCAACATTACTTGCAAAGTCAAGACACATTTAATTACAAACACGATCCACAGCTACCATAAAAACAGTACAATTTTCCAAACTAGAGACTACATACATAAGCCCAATTTCTCATTCTGATTCACCCCATGTGGCAAGGGCATCAACATATGATGCATCTAAACCCCAAAATCTTAATTTACAAAAACAAAAAATTTAAAAACACCAAAAAAATCATTTTTAATATTCACCTGTGGACCCGCACAGCTGATCTTGCAAACATCACAGTAATGAAGCTGCTGCGGTTTGGGCGGCTGCTTTGGCTTCATGGTCTTCATACCACCGGGGATTGGCCCCTTCTTATATCCTTGCCACGAACCAGTTGTCTTTGCAGTGCCCGTATTTGTAGTGACTGCAGCAGCTGCTCCAGCACCAGCACCAGTCTGTGCTTGTTGTGCCACATACATGGTGGCAGCACTGTACAACGCTGCGTCGTACCCTGAATACGTGGTATTGGCGGCAGCTATATAGGAACATGTTTAAAGCATTTCTTTTGAAATTTCTAACCTTGACTTCCAAAATTCTGTGCTATTTAATGAGGGCCAAAAGTTAACTTCCTACACAATCAATGATAGATGAATGAATCAATGAGTATAAAACGCTGGTGGGATGATGGATGCCAGGAGAACTGCATTACACACAGAATTTGTCCTCCAAAATCCTCACAAGGAGTATCCTGGGACTGAACCCAGGCCTTCATAGACAGGCCAGCAACTGCATTCCAAAATTGTGTCTAAACAGGACAGGCAATGTATGTATAATGTAATACTGAAACAATAAGTGTAACCACAGCTGCCATGGATAAGCAATAAGTATTACATACTGTTAATTTCAAACTTTTGCCATGTTCTGAATGTTGTATGCTTTATGACCCAGAAGAAAACATACAACAAAGTATTACATACTCTATGTGCCTATAACCCTAGTTAACCAGCATACAAAGCGCATGCACCATACATTGTCATTTTTGGTCTGCCTGACTCTACCACATTTTCCCACATTATCTTGTATCACCACAATTTTTGTAAACAAATTTACTGAATGTAAAATGTGTGCTTTTTTTCTCCCCAACTCATATGAAACACTTCTCAATCTGCGACGACTCCAGTGAGAGATTATCCTAGATGTACATAGGTCTGCACGTGAAGCACACAAAATTCTTGTCATATTTTAATGAAACTCGAATTTTCTTGCGACATTTTCCAAAAATACTTGAATGTTCAATTTCATGAAAATCCATCCAATGGGAGCAGAGTTCTTCCACATGGGCATATGGATGGACCAATGGGAGCAGAGCTCTTTGCCACATTGGCGTATGGATGGACAGGCAGACCTGTGAAGAAGCTAATATTCGCCTTTCACAATGTTGCAAACGCCCAAAAACCGACATAACGGCAGACCCAAGTAACAGAAGAAATTAACACACCGCACAGTTTTGCGAATCACAGATTTATTAATATACCATCAAATTCCGTTCCAAGTTATCGCTGGAATGTCAACCAATAAAAAAACACCAGCAAAGTTTATTAATGTATTTCCAAGATGAAGTAATCAGTGATCCATATTCTAAGCCAAACAAACCCATTCTACGCCTTCCCAATCAATTTCTTTGAAATACATTTAAATATTATCCCATCTATGTCCAAGTCTCATGCTCCTCTTGGGTTTTGTGAATCAGAACGCGTTCATTTCCGGCCAAGTCTTCAAGACGGTCTCTTCCCTTCTGGCTTTCTAATCAAAACTTGTATGCTTTTCTCACAGTACATTTACACAACCCATGCCATCCAGTTTGAAACTATGTGCAGAGTGCAGTTAAAGACAAACATACAACTCTGTACACTCCTATAAAAAAAAAAAAAAAAGTTGAAGGGAGGCCAAGTACGAATTTTAAAAATCTATAAAGCTGCAACTTGCGCAAGGTGACATTTATGTTTCATCGACTAGGAAAGATGTTCAGCCCATTACAATCCAGTCTCCTATTTTAATGACACCAGGTAAAATAATTTTTTTTAAAGAAAAAAAGTGTAACTTATGCACTTTATACAGAGATCCATGTCAGCTACAATTTGCATATTTCTGGCACGTAAAGAAGGCTCAATACTTTATCATTCTGCAGACATTCTTATCGCTTACTATAACTTCCACGTTTTAAGAATTGCAGCCACAAATTTTCTGACGGGGGATACCAATAGTTCCCGCTTTCAAGTTAAATGTACATTGCCTTCAAATGCACCACAGACGCGGTATACTGAAGTGAATTCTTGTCATAAAAAATTGGACACTGGTCCCCACATGTAACATTATGACAGTCATTTGTCATTTCAGTATTACACCTGGAAGCTACATTATGAAATAATATTGACAATAATGATAATGTAGACTTTTCCAGTTTGGTCCACTACTTCTTGGAAGGTCATGATTAGTTTCTGTGTGCTACCACACCATTAAAGGACCACACAAAAAAAGTCTTACCCCATTAATAGCATATAATGTTAACGCAGAAAAGGTGCAATAACTCAGAATAGTATAATTACAAGACTGATGGTGGCACTACTCCTGCAAAGTACCGAATGATACAGAAGCATCTTGCAATGTATGACATAGGTTCTCAGGCAACATGTCACAGGAAAAATTCATGGTCTTATGCTCGCAGCATCGTGGACTTCCGTGAGATCCTACTTTTGAGGAAAGAGAGTCTGCAGTTCAGGGTCATGTTGATGCAGTTGTATGCTCAGCAGACGTTACAATTGAACAGATTAAGAAGACCCAGGCAATGTCACTGTCCCAGTTGATATAAAAGATACAATACAGGCACTTGAAACTGATTACTGAACAACAGAGCTTATGGAAATAAGAGTAATTATGACACATTCCCTTTGATATCTGTTATAGTGACAAAGAGTAAATTCTCTATGAAACACTGCCTAACTAGTGATCAAAGTAACTGGAGAGAAACCCACCCAACCAATACTAAACTGTCAACAACATGAAACCTGGCACTAATAAAAATGGAAAAGTTGAGTACAAGGCTTTATTTGTCACCCAGATAGTTATGCCTCAATATAAATACAGACAACTAACAACCAGGATTCATTTTAAAGACAACGATTTGGCCAGTAAAAGCAAATATGATCGTGGTTTCAAAATCAAGCCTCTCACTGACATGATGAATCCTGCTTTTCAACAATTTGAAAGTTTTGAGAAATACCTGTCTAGAGATGAGATGACTGTCAAATCCTATGGTCATAACAGCCCCAAACAGTTCATGCATGGTAAACCAGAAATGTGAGGCTGTTAACTATGGTCTGTTTGTGGTACAGGTAGGCACTGCTTCACTTAAAAGGATGGCAGATATAGCCATTGTAACTGCACTGTTCATCTACAGGCAAATACAGGTAACAGATACACAGGACTTTTGTTCTTCAAGCATGCTGCACATGCACCCTGTCTCAAAATATACACTAGCAGAAAGCAGGCAGGATGACCTTTTACCATTGTGTGCTAGTCACATCACAGTAAGTGCCTGATGTTGGGTCTGATGGCAAATGCCAGATTGTATTGAAATGAAAGGGGCAAAGAAATATGGCCATGACTGATACGAAGGAAATCCAAGACCATTCTGTACTAAATGTAGTATGACCCTGTACATTCAGTGCTTTACCCTATATCACAAGCAAAATTTTGTATTACTAACATGGTAAATGGAACAGTATTATACTTTTTTTTTTGGTCTTAGAGACTGTACTTAGTAACAGGTAATAATTCCGCAACACTAATGCAGGAGCCCAGCATCCTATCTTGAGGATGGCCAATACCTCGGAAATGAGAGACAGAAAAAAAAATTAGTTCTCTTCATATTCTGTTGTTTGAAGCCCTTCTTATCTATATCTAATACAAACAACACAAATCTACATTAAAATATAATTTGGCCTTTAATGGATTAACTTACACCTGTTCTTCCACTGAGTCTCCAGTTACACTAAGTTTCTGTTCCCTCTTGGACTTTACTATGATCAGGACACGGTTAAAATGTCCTATCCTTGAGCAGCTCGACAAGTACACAAAAGCAGTACCCTTGTACCTTAACCTGTTATAAATTCCTGCTACAATCCCTTGGGTATGTCCTGTGCCATTCCCAAAGGACAGAACAGCATACATAGCAACTTTAACCTTTTGGCGCCGGAATTATTTTTTTAATTTTAGCACACACTGTATATACAATGTGAATAATACAGGAACCAAATATGTTAGAATTATGAATCAAACTGCATTTTGAAGAGAAAAAAACGGAGAATATACACCATGTTTAAAATATTCAGTACCTATATTTGTTGAATATAAGAAATGCAATTTTAGAGGTTATCGGTGCGGTACGTCAACTATAGTTGACATTAGGCGTCAAAAGGTTAAATAAATCAGTGCCATGAGATCTAAATGGTAACACAAAAAGTTAAAAAAGTAATGAGAGCATTATCCATCTGGCTTTATGATTACTGCTATATTTGTACACTACCAAGGAATAATGGACATCAGTTCCAATGACAAACACAGCACACTCACAAAACACCCAATATTTACTTCGAGAAAGGGACATCTACGTCAGTAAATAGATATGCATATAATTTTATACCACATAACTAAGAATTCACTAATTGCTGATTTGATCCTGTGTGTGTTTGTGTGTGTGTGTGATATATATAGAGAGAGTAAGAGAGCATGCACAGTCTCTTTTAAGACAACTCTCAAATTGCACTTCAAATTTTACAATGCTAGGAAGGAAAAGACCAGTTTAAGTTTCTTTTTTAGGGCCAGGGTAATGTTTTTGTTAAGTTCTGCAATGCAGGGCTCTACAAATACTGAGTCCAGACTTCTTACTTAGAGTGTAGAGCTTCACACTTTTCTGCAATACACATCTAAATCTCTTCCATACTTATGCATAAAAAAGGATTTAAGATCTACAGTTCCAACACACATCACAACTTCAGCCAAAGGTGAGACTTTGGCATTTCCTTTCAATCCACACATGTCAACAGAAAAGCAAAACATTATGACTGGCATAACCACTGATCTCAACAGGATTCCTGTATGATGTACTAATTTCGAACACACGCTGAGCACTGCAATGATGACCTTTCTCAAGAAGCCAAAATCTGTGCAATCTATCACCAGTGGACATGCAGAAGATACTTCTCTATTAAGGGCGAAATATCACTGAAAAGGTTAAAATCTGTTAACAATTTTAAAATACAATTCCAACAGTTATTTCATTTTTAAAGTTGGTTCCCAACTTCAGGGTTGGAGTGTATCTCTGGGCAAAAAAATTTTACCTACAGTCTAGACACAAGAACGGGAACCAATCACTTGACACTGGTCACTCTTTCCCTCAAAGCAAACCATCACAGTTCAACCAAATACAAAGACCCTTCTCCAGAAGGTACTCACATAAAATTCCCAACCCTTTTTGTAAACCGATGAATCATAAAAATCTTCACCATAACCCACAACTGAATCTCATCCCCAGATACAAGAAAATAGTCCAAAACCCTTCACCCTATTTATATAAGATTAATTTTAAAATCTTCTCTCTAACATATGGCAGGTCTTCCAGGTGGCCTCTACTCTTCAGCCATTCTGATAAAATTGTGTAAATATTTCAGACCAACTCAGAAATATGTGCCTCACACATACTCCATTATCTTGCCATCCTAATATGTTGTGTAATATAGACTATTAATCTTACCAGACCAACATGTCTCACCGTAAAGTTAATACCAAATTGGGAATAACTGTGTATTATTCAGTGACACATACCTTTAGTCGTATTTGTGGTCGGAGCGGCAGCAGCAGTGTAACCGGTTGAATAATTTGTTCCCTGGGTTCCTTGTGTAGTGTATGCAGAACTGTATGATGCAGCTTTTGGAGTGGCCTGGGTCACCTGCCTAGTTGTTGCAGTATACGTGCTTGTTGTACTAAATGCTGGTTTTGATGCTGAGAGCAACAAGATACAAATTACACAACATTCTTTAAAAAGACAAATGTTATGAAAATAATCACTTCCATTATCTTATCTTTAAGGATGTGCCATAAAAATCACTGACTACAAAACATAATGATGATACAGAGCATTGTCTCTACACTGGTGTTTAGTTAAATCATGATCCAACCGAGTGACATGGAATATTTTAATGTTCATTCACCACCAAGCTTCAAATGAACCATAATTCATTACCTTGATAATGAGTATCAGTTGTTGAATATGTAGCAGCTGCAGCAGCAGGCTGTTGATAGTACGTCTTTGTGCTATCATATGCAGTCTGGGTGCGTCCATAGCCATAATCATATGTTGTTCCTGCCGCTGGCGTACCTGCACCCACTGGTCAAATAATTATAACATACACTTAATAATGCTTAATACACAAATTCCTTAACATTCTATTTTAAAAGCAACTAAGTTTCTGAAATCTAGATTAATCATAAGTAACATAACTGTGCAACAAATGCACCAGTTTTGTTTCCATGATATATTTATTTGGCTCAGAGGATGAATGAAAACAAGTAGTCCGAGTTCAAGTAGACTGCCTATTACATCGTGCTAACTAAATTGAATACCTCCCTTCTACATAGGCAAGTAGACTGCCTATTACATCGTGCTACCTAAATTGAATACCTCCCTTCTATAAAGGACCCAGAATGCAGCGGGATAATATAGTGAAAACTGTGGGGAGAAAGGAAGGCATGCAGATGGGGCAGCAGGTGCTAAGCACAGACATTCAAGAGAAGAACCAGTGTTCATTCTTTCAGTGACACAAATGCCGTAAGGAAAGAAGTAATGTGACATATCCCGGAAACGATCATTAACACGAGCAACAAAAAGACATCACATACATCATTCTGTTACACTCATTACTGCATTGCAAAGCAATCAAGATATTGGTGATAAACTGACCAAACCATTAGATTATGGAGATGTGACTTTGTCCTTTGCAGCCAGGCATCAATGAAAAGAGAAACATTACATAAACTGCAAAACATACCACCAATAAGAACAAAACTGCTTACAGGAAGGGGTAGCACAGATAAATGAAATTTATGTCCTTACTAGTTACAAAACAAGGCCAGGAAAGTACAAAGCTTAGGCCCTGGTGTATGGGAGCGTCATGACCACTCAGCAGTTAGAAGGATTCTGGTACGAAATTTTCCATCTCAGAATTTTCAATTAATCATGAAAGTTCCTGTGATGCACATTTATCATAAACTTCACAGAACTAACATTCCATCACGCAGTTCTAACACGAGTGCAGCACACGCTTTCACATGTAACATTAACCAAATTCAAAAGTTACACAGTCAAAATAAACTTGCAGGCCTTACAGAGAGACATTAGTTTGTAAGATATAGTGTTTTCACACTGGCTAATATACAAATTATAGCCTGCTGGGATACAACACTGCATAGGTGTTCATAATCAATGTTTTGGGGGCAGGAGGATCCTCTGCAACACTCATACCTCGTCACCTACCAAATTTTATGGTGCCAGAAACCGTAAGACAGTAGCAACACTAATTTCACTGTTCAAAATCACTGAACAATGTATAAGTATTTAGTAATGCTATGCATGCAGATTTTGTTTTTGAAGTCAAACACTGTTGCTCTTACATTCCCAATGGCTTATTGCTAGCTGATCCAAATGCCAATGATTTCCAATTCATGCTCAGTAACCTCACAAATGAGGGGGAAAGTATTAAAAATGAAATGAAATGTAATTCTTGTCACTGTGGCTCTTTTTGGGCAAGTTATATTCAAATATGACTTGCAACTGGTAAAACCACATACATAAATATGAAACACAGCCCCAACACAATAAAAAAAAATTGTATTCCTTCATCAATGTAATAATCATGTGCTGCAAACTGATGGCTATGAATTATTAAACAGATATGATACCAACGATAAGCAATCAAAAAAAAAATTACAGTAGCCACTAACATAAAACTGCTCATCATGTTTCTTAGATGTAAAGTTTTGTGAATACTGTCTACTATTCATGAGGGATTTGAAATAGGAAAACTGGCCATGAGACAAGACTACATTCATGAAACCACCACTGACTTTTCATATAGTAATAAAGCATATTTAGTAAAATTCCTTGCATAACAGAATCCTGCAGACTGGCACATGTTTCACAGAACAACCTCTACAGTCTAGACTGGTAAGTCTTAACCCACTGAAGCTGAATGTTACAGATCTGCAATATGCAGTATGTTGCTCCAGATGCCAAATACTGAGCACTGCCAATGGCCAAATGCAGCTGCTCTTACACAGCCCTACAAATTCCAATCTGCTGCATAATCTATAGAGCACAATCATCATTATAATTCCACTACCAAATGATTAAACAGGCAGACCTCTTTTCTTTTTCTAATTACAGAATCCAGACTGAAAAATCACATTGATTTAAAAAAATTAAAAGAATTCTTTCACAGGCTGAAAAAGCTTCAAAGAGCTTGCCATTCCTGGATGGCAACATTTCATGCCAGCAGACAAAAACACAATTTAAAATTCAGTAACTAAAACACATTTCAGCTTTATTATTAACAAACTGCTGACCTGGCATGTTATTCTGGCTGACCTGCCTTGGGAAGCAGATCTGTAAACATGTTCAGCCCAACAGTACATTACTACACTGACTATCACAATGTTAGAATGGGGGGGAAGGACAGCATGCACCTTACACACCTATACAGCCTCCACTCAAGCCTAATTACCACACAGTCCTAAAATATAAAGACAGTTGGCAACCAAAGTCTAGGAACACTTGTGTGTAAACATGTAAATTAACAAAGACCAGTGTTTCCAAAACTTTTTTGCCCGCGGACCCCTTCTGGCTTCAAACGTAACCAGAGATCCTCACATTCTTGCTCACAAACAGTGAGACTGCCATTGCCAAACTGTAGCTATCAATGGACCACCTGCGATCTGTTCAGTGTTGTGGAAGTAATAAATACTGATATGTCATCTTGTTCTGTTTTTTGAGTCTGGTATGTGGAAAGGCTACTGAAAAAATTGGATACAAAATTTTTTGACCTTTCTCATCTTATTTTGGGATTATGCCTTAATGTTTATTTATCATCACAGAAAGGAAGGATCATCTTTTTCTACATATGAGGTGAAAGTGTGTTCCCTACTTTATAATCTCCTATACCGGGTTTCTTAGTTTTTAGTTTCCAGGGCTTCGAAAACAACAAATGGATGAGTTGCTATCAATGAACTACTACAGGGCTCTGTGTACGACCTGGTGGACCATTCATGGAACCATACTTCATTACAGATTGCCTGTACAGGACACAAATGGCCTCTTAAAAAGCCCTACATGCATTGGGACCAAAAGGACACAAACCCACTTTATCTTCTATTCTACTGTTCTACAGATTACCAGTACTGTACGAACTTTTCCAGCTGTTATTTAAATGTTAATGATTCTACGCCAGTGTTTACGTGTTACAATAATTACGTGCGACTACCACAGAGTTTCAAGCGTAAATCTTGTAGACATGCAAGACCATTGAGGAATAAATTTTCAGCTTCTGTTGTAAGATGCCAAAAGTTGTAAAATATAATATATATAATAAAGGTTTGAGCCTTAAAATATGGAGAAAGCAAGCTCTTGCCCAAGACCTTCGAAACCGCGACATTGGACTAAATACAGCATCATGTGCATTTCCTCTTTGAAAAGATACCTGAAGAGACACTTAGAAGAGAAAAATTTTGCAGTGGAAAACATTCAAGTCATTGTTGAAGGGTTACCTTATTACAATTGAGGCAATAGGTGTTTTGTAGAGCTCAGCTGAAACCTGATGGCACACGGTGATGCATGGTTGGGGAAGTGAAGGGGAAACATGCGAGTGGAATGGGTAGCCAGTAGTCTTGCACTCTACCTCAGAACATGGTGTATCCAGCATTACTACCATTAGTACCACTGGTGTGCACACCTCGGCTGCCAGTAGTCGACTGAACTGACCCCCCCCC
>Ga0123352_10004627_pt1 | contig 20315 bp, 7 predicted proteins | sample TergutLab28metaG_FD_89700 | JGI IMG/M metagenome (GOLD analysis project Ga0123352, IMG submission 89700) | Labiotermes labralis P1 segment gut microbial communities from Petit-Saut dam, French Guiana - Lab288 P1 | ecosystem: Host-associated > Arthropoda: Insects > Digestive system > Gut ...
TAATGTAAATTATCAGTGTTTTATTTATTCACCAGTTGATGCACTAGCGAGTTGTCTTAAAAAACAATATTAAAATTTACATTGAAATTTAATGTAAATTTTAGTGTAAATTATCAATGTTTTATTTATTCACCAACTGATGCACTACTAGCAAGTTGTCTTAAAAAACAATATTAAAATTTACATTGAAATTTAATGTAAATTATCAATGTTTTATTTATTCACCAACTGATGCACTAGCAAGTTGTCTTAAAAAACAGTATTAAAATTTACATTGAAATTTAATGTAAATTTTAGTGTAAATTATCAAAGTTTTATTTATTCACCAGCTGATGCACTAAGGAGTTGTCTTAAAAAACAATATTAACATTTACATTAAAACAGCTCCCTAGTAATGGTGTAACTGTAACACTGAAACATATAAAATTCTAGGAGCTGTTTTAATGTAAATGTTAATATTGTTTTTTAAGACAACTCCCTAGTGCATCAGTTGGTGAATAAATAAAACTTTGATAATATCAAGATGCACAGTAACAAATGGTGGGTGGAATCTATGCTGAACTTAATTCTAAATACTGAATATAAAACCCAAGTTTGATTTGCTACTCAGTTGCCACCTCCTCATGGTAGCATAAACAGCTGTATTTAGCAGGCATCATTATGCAAATTGCCCTATATGTGGCCTATCCCAGGGACGTGACAGTGATACCATCTTATATATGGGTAAATACAGTAGTTACCCATGTGTGCAGGACAACCTGAGGATGTAGACAGCAGTTTTACCTTCAATAAGTCAAGACCTAAATATATTATTCTGTGCCATCAGAACCCCAAATCTCACATAAAAGATAATATTTAAATTTATTATTATTAAAAACAAACCAATTTTTTTTTGCTCGCAGGGTAAGATTCGTTCTGACAGAAGACGAGAAGGTAAAGTTCCATACTTACCTCCTCCCGAGGAACGTGAGAAGATTCGGGCCGAGTATATTTCAAGCAAAAAGTCTGAGAAGTCTTAGTAATTTACTGTGGTTTTAAGCAAAATTTGGTTGAAACAAAGCTGTATAGCCAAATTTTAGGTATCTGCAAAATGAAGTATTGGTAAATTCTTGGTATAATTTTAAAAAAGTCAGAATGGTCTATCAAGAATTTTTATAAACCAGAAACATATACCTACAAAATTCTTTTCCTTCCTATTGCAATTTTACTTACACAAATAATTTAACTGAAGTTACGTACAGTTGTCATTTTTTCACAAAGAAAACTTCGAATAATTTAACTGAAGTTACATACAGTTGTCATTTTTTCACAAAGAAAACTTCCCTGCAGCCTGGAATCATACGTAGCTCCAAAATCAGCAAAAACTCTGCTGTAAGGCGACGTAATTTCAACATTGCCATTTTTAGCAGAAAATTCTGAACTTCTCAGTTATCACTTACAAATCAAGCTACAGGTAACTGCTGGTTACAAGTGATTAAAGCAACACTCAAATACTTTATTTCTGATATACAGTAGAACCCCAATTTAAGAGCTGTCCGAGGGACAAGCTTTGTACACCGGAAATGAAGAAATATCCTACATGGGTTTCCATGTAGGATATTCTGTCAAAATAAACGAGGAAAAAAAAAAACTGTGGTTACAAGAACAGTATATTCACTCAACATTGAAACTTAGTGATACCTATTTCCCTAATGTCCTCTGGGTCCAAAAAGAAGGAACCGTGATGTATATACCTGAGTGAGACCAAGGCCTCACACTCTCACAAAATGTGGACAAAGGTCTCCTCCTCAATACCACATTTCCTATGGGTGGGGTTATTACTTAACCCCATTATATATAGATGTCTTCTCAGGGTGTTATGTTCAGTGAGCAGGCCAATAACAACCCTGGATTTTGTCCTATTAAAGGACAGTAATTGGGCCCCTGTAGCCAGATTAGGGCCAGAGATCAATTCCCGAGCCTGTCTCTGTGTACTACAAGGACCACGCCACAATGTCAGATGCTGTTACTCCATCCAGAGTTTCATCTTTCTTCTTATATTCTGCCTAGAAACCCCAAGAAAGGCTCAGGTCCAACAAACCACTGAACACATCCACTCCTTGCAAGCTTGTTGGCGATTTCATTTCCTCTCATTCTGGCATGCTATCTGGAACGTTACTGTTCCCAATAATTGGGGCGTGATGTCTGCTCTGTTGGTAGGGAACAATGTATGAACAGCAGTGCTCAAATTGGTACTGCCATTCTTATAGGAGCACAAGTATCTACTGGCATATTCAAAATTTCAGACTGCCTCATCAAACATTGAGATACCAAAGCTGTAAATATTAACCCTAGACTGGGGCTCCAAAATGGTGTGGGGACCCCAAATTTGTACAATATACTTGGGAAAATACGAAAATTGAGAAACTTAAATCAAGAAAAATTATAATTTTTTGAGCTTTTGGCTGGGACTACAAAAAATTATTCTAAAATGCAGGAAAATAATTAGGAATCTGCAGTTCTTTGTTGTTGTGTTCTTATGTTTGTGTACTCTGTACACATACACTAACACATTTATTTTTAAAATTATCTGATAATCTTTTAATTTCAACTGACAGAAGTGAAATTGTAATCAGAATATGAAATAGTTATCTCTGTATGTATCCCTTCTTGCCATACTTATGTTTTAAAAAAAATGGAAGGTTGGGGGGGTAAAGGTAAAGTGTTCCCGTTACAGGCCCGGTGTGGCCCAGATGGTGGGTAGAGGTATAGCTCTATTCTTCCATGACCGTGGAACTAGAAGGGGGTGAGTGGTCAGCAGCACGCCCCAGCCGCACTTACCCCCGGGAAAGACCCGGTACCCATTGTACAGGAGGCTGGGTGGGCCCCAGGGCCGGTCTGGACAGGTGCATAAAATCCCGTCCCTCACCAGGATTCGATCCCTGGACCGTCCAGCCCGTAGCTCAGTCACTATACCAACTGAGCTACCCGGCAGGTTTTGGGGGGGGGGGTAGTTGATAATTTTGCAACAATGTCTGCAACACACCTTTCCTTATTCACTTCTGATTTAGTCTTTTTATATGTACATTAGTTTTGTAAAGCACCACATAGACATGTGATATTTTAAAGCAAGAAAGATACTTACAAGGATTTTTAAGAGTTTCTGAAAAACCACTAAATTTTAAATGTTATTCTACTGATGTACTTAAATGTTCAGAAATTTCCCTCAACAATAAGGAACCCAACACAATATTGGCTATACCTAGCATCTATTGTGATACTAATTCATAAAGGGACATTAGTTTATCTGAAGATCACTGCTAGCCACTTTCTCTTACCTCGCTGCACTTCAGAACTTGAGTGTGTGATGAACATGTTCATCAGATGCAACACATGACTGCAGCCTGTGAGTTGTCAGATAAAATAACGTCCCACACTAGCTACTAAATCCAATGTGCAATACACTACATAACACATCTAACTGCTCAGTGAATCAGAATTTTAAACATGCAGAGCCACATCTGTACTTACCTGCCAGGCTACACAGAACACATCCCACAGACTACTGGCAGTCCTAATATTTTACCTCTTATCACATATTATGGTTCTGCAATATCTACCGAAGGGGATTACAACCAGAAGGACTATCAGAATGGCTAAATGTTGTAATCAGCATCTTAAAACAGAATGTGAAACGTAAGGGAAGTATATCAGTCTCTACAAGCCATAATGTTCTGAAACCACAGGCACTAACTACGTGTATCCCCCCCCATTTACATAATTTTGACTTGTGCAGATTTTGGGGTTAATAGAATTTTCATACATGTCATTTAATTTCTTCATCAAAGACTACAAAAAATAATGTCTTTGCGTACAAGATTTAGAATTCTGTAACATATCAAGCAAGTAGTTTTTCAGGTACCTCACAACGTTAGCTGAATTATATATCTTTCACTGTAAATCAGTGTCACTGAAAATATATATATCAGGGATCAAAGGCTGGTACTGGCCCCAAGGGTTATTATCGATGCCAACATATAATAGCCACAAATCTTGGGAAACACCATCTGACAAGACATCGGTCAGCTCTGCCAGCAAATCCGACTTCCTCACGTCCTCGATCGTGATCCCTGGGCAATGCAACTTTAGTTGTAGCAGAGAGGAGTGGATGAAGGCGAGTCCTCAGCGCCTCAAAACTGAGACCTTAGGCTAAGGGGGCACACACCTACAGAAAACGGGCACGTTTGGAGGCCCTGAGGTTAGCTACCACCAAACTTACTCAGCGAGGGACTGGTATTCCATCCTGAGGACACCCTACCCAACTCAGAATCTCCAGAGGAAGTACAGGACTGATTCATAAATCTCTTACAGGCATACTAGATAAGACAGATGAATATAGACGGAACTGGCTTTCACACTTGCAAAGAAGAATGCCACAAAACCGAATCCCTTTGAAATCATACCACTACAGACCACAAGGAAGGAGAACAATTGGAAGACTGAAGAAGCGCTGGCATGAGCAGCTGTAACTCTGGAGACAAAACGGATCAAAGGGTCTAATCCTTGATGTTTATGATGATGACGATATCAGTCCCATTACAGGCCTGAAGTGCCCAGAGGGTTCCAGGAAGTTAAGGTTCCCAGAGTACGTGACAGTGGCCCAGGATGGCGGTAAGTTTGTCAGCCTTACACACCAGCCACTTTTACCCCCCAGCAAATACTCCTGGTACTCCATTCTGTTACAGGCTGAGTCGACCCCAGGGCCATAGTGCGATCGGAAGGATTATGCCAATGAAAAATTCAAATGACACCATCTGGAATCGAACCAGCGACCTTCCAGCTTGTAGCACAGCGCCTACTGGAAACAGGCAAATAACAAAACCACTGCATGACAGCAGTACCCTTGACAACACGAAACTGCTTAAGTTGGGTCTACGATGACACATGCATTTCACATAATACAACGGAGTCTGCAGTCAGAACTAGGTCTCTCTCTTTCTCTCTCTTTTCTTGTTTATTTAAACAATAACAGAACAAAATCACAAGCTGCATACAAATTTACATTCAGAATCAGTCCTACAAGCTTTGTCATGATTACAATAAACTTTGCACTGTGTTGTTCAAGTCTTGGAATGAGACACGTTACATATATATATAAATAAAATTGAACAGTTCAAAGCCAATTGCTATACAGCTTAATCAAACCTATAAATGTCATATAATTGGTGCTGGTAGCGAATGTTATGTGAACAGAATTTGAATTGGAGAGAAAAGTATCAATTATATGTGGAATACATTAATATAACATAATATATTAACCCAGGATGGTCCACTGTGCCATATAATTAATTTTATCCTTTCAAATGTAAGGTATTACTGTAATAACATTTCTATTCAAGAAAACTGTCATATATTGCACAGGTTTGGTGGTCAGGTTTACACTGTCCATACTCTTTGTATGTACTTATGGTTTAACATTGCTGTCTGCTGCATATGTAGTATAGAATGATACAAAGATCAGTGAATAATGAATTGCAATGATGTGGTAGTAGTACAGTTTCAGCTACTATTGACAGAGACTGAGAAATAAAATGGAAACAAGTCATAGTAGTGTCCCAGTTGAGATCTGAACCAGGCACAACCCAAATAGAAGGCAGTCTTACTGTTAATTCTCACCGCTCAGAAAATTATCCCTAGTTTTTACGCCTGTGAATGATGAAGAGATTTAACGACAGTCCAATAAAAATATTCTATTTGTTGCTAAAATATAATGGTGTTACACATGTAGCCCTCATTATCCAGGTCAATTTGGACCAGCAAATAATCACTTACAGGAAATTTCCCTTAAATGAAGAATTTCTGCAAATAATAAATAATGTAAGTATGGGTTGGACCAGGCTGGTTTGCACAGTACTTTGTTCACACAAAATGTATCATGGCTCAGGTCTGCCAACTCACTACCTTAGAAGCCAGTTTTATTGTACTTCAGAGCTAAATACGTTTAAATGGTTAAATGGCTTACAGCTTAGACCCGTGTTGAGGGAGATCGAGTCAGTGTCTCTGAAATGTCAGCTGATTTAAACCACCTGATGTGGCCATCAACCCAAAAATGTAGTATTCAATTTTGTTGCTGTGAATGCTTCAATTCATGCAACAATGTTTTGGTTATATATCTCCCAATTTCCGGCCACGACTAACTGCAATATGCCTCACTGTTCTTCCAGCATGCCAATATGTCGGACAATGATATAGGACTGTAATCTGATCATTGAATACACTTGAGTTACTAATTAAAAAATCGCTGACAATGAAACTGTAAAGACCCTATACAACCCCCTCTCCTCACCCATACGCGCCACATGCCCAGCCCATCTCATTCTTCTCGATTTTATCACCCGCACATTATTGGGTGAGGAGTACAAATCATTTAGCTCCTAACCCTACTTCCGGTATAATTCCTGTTAAAAGAGTGTCCCTATGTTAAAATATGCATGATATGCAGGATGGCATGAATGTGCTTGTGTATCTGATATTTACCTGACCAAGTTATATCTCTTATAATATGGTGAGCTTCTAGTGCCATCAGATATGTGTGTGTCCTGCCTGGCCTCTTACGACCTCCACAAGGGCATAACTAATTCCTGGGATAGGAGGCATCCTCAGGGGGTGGATTCTCTTACACCCACTAATAGGATTATCAAAAGCATGTTGTCATCAGGGGGAATCTTCAGCCTACTGCAGGCTCTGAACTACCAGGGACGGAGGGCTAATATGATTTCCTTTCCCCAGGTATTTTTCTTCAATAGCAAAGCAAAGTAATCCCATTACAGGCCTTGACAGGCCCAGAGGGTTCCAGGAGGTTGAGGCTCCCAGATTTCAAGACAGTTGGCACACGAAGGTGGTAAGGTTGTCAGCCCTACGCAGCGGCCGCCTTTACCCCCCAGGAAATATTCCTGGTACTCATTTCTGTTAATCTCGGTGGGAACAAGATTTTCCGCCCATCCAGGCTGGCCTGGGACCAACCCAACCCCCTGTAAAATGGGTACTGGGTCTTTCCCAGGGGTAAAGTGCACCCAGGGCATGCTGACCACTCACCCCCTTCTAGTGCCGCGGTCATGGAAGAGTAGATCTATACCTCTACCCACCCTCTGGGCCACACCGGGCCTGTAACGGGATCTCTTTTTACCTTTTACTCATTTCTGTTAGAGGCTGAGTCAACCGCAGGGCCATAGTGTGGCTGGAAGGATTATGTCAATGAAAAATTCCAATGACACCACCAGGAATCGAACCCGCGACCTTCCGGCTTGTAGCAGTGCCCCCTTTTTCTATAATAGGGATGGAGAAAAATATCTGCTCATAGATCTGACATGGTATCAAACTCAGAACTTCAGAATTTTACATTTCAGTGATGAGTTGGTGAGTGTGATTTATTTGTTGGTGTTCAATGAAATTACACAACATGAAGCGACTTCACACTTCGAACATGCTGGCAGATGATAAGTGACGAAAAATCTCACACAACAGAACAAAGTCATAAGTCTCGAACACTGCTCTTCTCACATACTTCACACATTTGTGAGGTAGATTACTGAACGCAACCACAATCCTGTGTTAATTTTTCACTTTACTACTGATAGTCAGTGGCGTTAAAAATTGCTGAATTTAGGACGCCAACACCCCAAGATGTTTGGAAAAAAGGCAGTTAAATTCTAAAACTACCTAGGTTCGCAATTGTTTTACATTAGCAATGACAAATAAATTGGTTGTTGTCATAAATAGTCTTATATAAAGTACCAAAATTAAGAAAATTTTACTATATGAAATGAAATTTCTTGTACCAAATTACAACTGCCTCCAGAACCCCTGACTAGGGGGCTACTGCCCCCAGATCCCTGTTCTCTCTGTCCTCTGTCCTCAACTGAATTTGTTGAACCCCCCCCAAACAAAATGCCTGGGTATGCCACTGCTGATAGCGCAATACATTTTTCAAAGCAAACATACACCTCAGGAACAATACAGTAAAACCTCACCAGTCTGATCACTTGCACAGCTGTCTGTGGACATGCACGCACTAAATGTTCCTCATCCTGTCCAGTTTTGACTGTCAAATATAAGTGCCATGTCTTCTGAAACATACTCCGAAATCATGGAAACTAATTAAAAATAATCAAGGTTTCAAGTGCAGTAGTAGCTGTAATATATTACCAATTTTTTATGATTATATTGCTGATCTGGATTGTGGCATAATCCAGACGACCCTCAGACAGTGCAGGTTTACTGCGTGAAAACACACTCTTCAGCATGCCCCCAAGTTATACACATTAAGCTGACCTGAACACATGGGCTAGACCAGTTTTATCTCGCCACTAACCCACCTCACCATTTATCACAATAATTATACACACAAAGTGTGACAATATGTTAATAAATTGGTTTGTTCTCTCTGGAAGTACAGGCTGCATCTCCCTAATCCAGAATTCCTTGATCTGGTACCACCCACAGTCCAGCACAATCTAACGAAAACCACAACAAATCTATGATTGATCATGGGTCAAGTTGCATGTTTTTGTCACTTCGTCTTGGATCATATTACAATTTTGTTCCCCTCTTCATTCTGTCATTTAAGTTTTATGTTCTCTACAAACTTCATAAATCTTAATGTGTTTTGGTCATAGGCAGTGCATTCTTTGGTGAGTGAATTCACATTTATCAGCCCTTTCCTTGTGCCAGTGCATTAAAATTGTGTGCAACACCAACACTTTACTTAACAAAGTCCCATGTAAGGTGTTTTGACAACATAATATGTCAAACATCAGAAAATTCCCTGGTCCAGCATCGGCCATGTCCTGATGGAGCTGGATTAGGGTTGTGGCCCTGCAGTTTCTGTGAAAAATGCTATAAATTTTCCAAAAAAATATTTTAGTTCAAGTAGGGTGTTACACATACATTAAAAAGGGAATCAAGTACTACAATTTTGCAATGTATTTGTTACTTCTTGTGATTGTGTTTTTGTGACTACATGGAATTCTCTGCATGTTACGAGTGCTCTGTACACGTCAATACATCTGAGTGTTACACTTACATATTTACACTTCTCAAATGTGCTTGCTGTAGCAAAATTTGGAATTTCATGGACAAACATCATCTCTGTTACACAGCAACATTATGTTTAACATTTTCACGTGCATGCACATGCATCCCAGCAAACTTTTCTGCAAAATGCTGAGGACTGCTTGAAGGGATTTTGCTGCCATCTATTAGTGACACTATGAAACTAACGAGTCCGGTAAGTCATGTAGGCTGTACGTGACATCTAAGAGACACGTAAAAATATTTTGTAATAATTCACAAACAAGGACCAAAAAGAATGATTATTATTTTCCTGCTACTGGCTATTTTTGAGGTAGGTATTGACGCAGAGGGTTAATATATTTAAATATAAGCAGAAAAACTGATATGATAATGATATGATGAATCACAGAGAGTAGTGGGAAATGAAACAGACTAGACCTTTATATTAACAGCAGTAATTTTGCTCACCATGTAGATGTTGCAAGTCTTTGTACTTTAACATGTTCTCTCCCTCACTGTAAGTTTATATTATCACTGAACAATATCTTAAGACAATGTTAACAGTCACAAATGCTGTCTGAAAGTCAGAGAGGATCACCTATGTAAATACACTTATGTTGTGCTCTCTGCTTTCTTACTAAGTGTTTCCACATCATAATCAGTACACAAGGGCACTGTAATACTCAACCATGTACTGATCTTTTTTTGGACATTCAGAGGACCAAGGCATCATGAAATATTCTTGTAATAAAAGCCGACAATGTATTAATTCTCAACTTTATTTTGGTAAAGTACTCTGTTTTGGACAGGCGTACTGTCCATCATCAGGAGTCTAAATACTGTACTCACAGCAATAGGTATTTGTCCTACCAGTTACGTTGACTGTCTGCTAGCGAGGTCAGGATCCATCCTGACCTCGCTAGCAGACAGTCAACGTAACTGTATAACAAATACCTATTGCTGTGAATAACAGTATTAAGACTCCTGATGATGGACAGTAAACCTGTCTGAAACATGTAGAGTTCTTTACCAAATAAAGTCGAGAATTAGTGCATTTTGTTGGCTTCTATTATAATAATGTACTCTCCTATTTTGTACATTTAATTTAACCATTTTCCATCTTTACCATTTACAACCTTACTCCTACCAGCTATACACAATCAAGCTTCTTGAAAATGAAATTAAAAACAAAAAAGACACTGCTATGGGAAAACACCTAACTTGTCCCATCTGTTCTTCCTGTGCGCAAAAAACTATAAAACATATCGAACAGTGTACACAACATAAACAACACATGTATGGTCATGTATTTGATGTCAGGCCTTCAACCAGACCTCCACAGTGAAATTACAATTTTTGAGGCCATGACAAGGCAACAAGAAAATAATAATGTTTATTCCAAAAACAATATTTTATGTGTATAACACCCACAATATATTGTTCTACTTAGACCTCTCTTATATGTTCCTGAGAGCATAAGTTACTGCCTGATGAGGTGTATGGGAATGTGTCATCTTGCCATACATCCTGTTAGAGCATGGATTATGTGCTGGTGTCCCCATGACCATCAGACAGACAGTGAGAGTTGATGTGTATTGGACCATGCTTCATCTTGATAATTGAAGAATAAAATCCAACTAGATGCCACTTATTACTTTATTATGCTTATGTTAGGCTCAACATGTTTCTGGCACCATTATGCTCATTATATCAGGAGGTCACGACGATAGCGTTGGTTACCACATAGGCCGTCTGGTTCTCAAGTTGCTGCTGGTTGGAAGTTAAGTGCAGGCAGGATGGATGAGTGTCCAACCAAAGGCTGCAAAGCAAATACATACACATGTTGCAGCCTTCAGTCCGGACACTCAACCATCGTGCCTGCACTTAACTTCGTACCAGCAGTAACTCAAGAACCAGACGGCCTATGTGGTAACCAACGCTATCATCGTGAGCTCTTGATGATGGGCATAATGGTGCCCGAAACATGTTGACCCTAACATAAGCATAATAAAGTAATAAGTGGCATCTACTTGGATTTTATTCTTCACACAGTGAGAATGTCTCCTTGCAGTTGTTACAACAGAATAACTGCTTATATTATGGTCCTCTGGGACATGACCCCACATTGTCTCATTTACAGGTTCCTGTTACTTCCATCATCAGAACCAGACAATATAGCATCATGTCCCAGAATTTACTGCTGTAAGAATCTCATATCTCAATATTATTCTTCGCACAGATTTCTCACATTTATACCTTTGTCTAAGTAAACACAGTGAACAAGGGAAAATCAACAGGTTTCCTTGTCATGAAGGCCAGCAGAAAGCAAATACATACAACACTGAAAGGGCCAATCACTGCTCCAGATTTGTGTCTGTGTCATCTTCTAGGAGTCAAATACTCAAAGCTGAAAGCCATCAGCACACATAAGAGTAACCTACTTAAATTCAAGGTCACAATAACAAAATAAATGTGATAATCATACACGACTGAAATACATCTACAATAAAGCAACACACTTGTTCGAAGGCTTTCTATAACAATCAAAGAGCAAGTATAATGGCAGTATGAATTTCACTCCTTAAATTCACCCACTTCTTTCATACAAGTTGGTCACTGCTTTCTCTAGACAACTCAGTTTACAAGAATAATGACCAACATATAAAACATCCTAATATCTATCATGCTAGTTTCATATACATCTGATGATGAATCACACCATAAATGAGTCTAAGAATAAAGAAGCACAACATAAAATGTCAGGACAATTGCTGACGATACTCCCGAGGGACAGCACGTGTTCAAACGAAACCGAGCAAAAGGAACGTAAAATAAAACATTCTCCCTAAAAGTATGAAAAGCATGAGAGAAAAATTGATGTCGCAGTTACTAACTGAATGTGTACACATGTTCCTAAATGCGAGACACACACGTCACAGACTCACATGAAATTCTGTATGGATCAGTATTATATTAATGGATACTTCACACAATGACAAAAATTAATATTACCTCCATAATATGAAATTTGTATAATATAATATTATATACCGTCAATACACAACATACACCAAACAAGATGCAATAATTACAATTAGGTAATATTTGGCTACATGTTACGGCTGTGACCGGCCATCTTCAGGGCAACTAACAACAACAATTAAGGTAATTCTTAGTTGGCCCGAAGATGGCCAGTCACGGCCGAAACATGTAGCCAAATATCACCTAATTGTAATTATTGCATCTTGTCTGATGTATGTTGTGTATTGACGGTACATAATATATTGTACAAATTTGATAATACACAACGGGATGGCCTCTCTCAAATCCGTAATATGAGAACAATCATGTATATGTGAAGTATGTCTCCCTCCTTGAAATGCTACAGATGATGCATACTTTCAAAAAAGCATACTAATGTACCCACACTTTAAAAAAATACACCATTCCTACATCCTAATTCAATGTAACAGTAACACAACTCAGTGTTCACATACGTCACAGTGCAATGTCTACACATAACTGGCAAATTTATAACACGTCAGCTACTGATGCAAACATGGCATTATGACTTATTACATGAGAAAGTTACCTCTTAGTCCAGCTGATAACACTTCCACTTATCCGAGTGCATTACAAATGTCTACCCTTACATGAGTTCGCAAGAATATCTGTTAACTTGCAATTATTTACACCGGTTTACACTGCATTTACATGGCTTTCATATCCACACATTCATGCCTTAAAGTTGGAACGACTAAGGTATGTGAATACTACTGTTACGAATACATATAATATTACAGGAGCTATGTCAATGACAGCTGCATTACAGTGAGCAAAAGTGACATTTTCATTCTATTCCACCCCATATTTTATAATCACTTTCTCACTCAACACATTTTCCAATATCTGCTTATTATTGCTATTGTGTTAAGTTGAGACCATACTACTCATCCAAACTCCTGTTAAACCAAGTATGTTACAGCATCAACCAGAAGGCTCATATACAGTAATTTATTTCTACAATGGTTTTTCCTTCCTCTACCTGTTTTCAATTTCCAAGTGCTATCTGCACTCATCGAACATGGATCAGTCTCTCTCCGTGAAACAAAACGGAAAGAAGGGTGAAGAATGACAAAAGAATGCTGATACTGACCAGCAGTATCAGGCAGCAGCCACTGCTGGTTTGGTATGTGCAAGAAAGGCTGCCAGAGAGAGCAACATTAACACAGAGCCAATGAATAAAGAAGGGTGAAATATTCGAGCAGCGGAATGTTACAGGCAGCCCATGGCATCATTCATATCCTTACTGACGGAATGTGGACAAAGAAATATCCCACAAGCTATGCGAGGCCAAATAACAGCTATATTTTCATATAAAAACTGGACACACACACACATAAAGTCATGAAATTCTTGCCTGTGGACTACATATCATTCCCCAATAAACAAAAAGACAAAAAAATATTCCTTACAAAATTTTTCACACACACACACACACACACACATATGCACATAAAATGTCAGTGTAAAATGTGATGTGCCACTATGGAATGAGTATTTGCACCAATAGACTCCACTGTTTCTGTGTTCAATACTAAGACAAAGTGCAACAGAACAAAATGCTGAGATCCTGGATAATTTCTGCAGACAACACGTTCAACTTTAATAACGTTTTCCTAGAGCAATTATGGGCCATTTAATGTTACCACAATTCAGCAGTCCCATACAATGATAACATCTACCATGCACCAACAACAAAAGGCATAGGTTTGCCAGTGATTGCAAATTCTTCTATATTCAGAGCCTTTTCACCTCCCCCTCCTCTTTTCACTCTCAACCCTCTATGCCCAGCTACCCTGTCCAGGCACTTCAGAAACCTCTACATGTGTCTATTCAAAATGATACTACATAAATTGGGGAATGGTAGTAAGGCTAGTCACAAACTGCATGACTAATGACTACTGACTCAAATTCATATCTATTTAACAAAAAATTTGTGGTGAAAACTTAGAGGCTAAATATCGTATTTAAGTTTCTTTTTAAATTACTGTACAAAAGCCAGGTGTCTAAATTACCCAGAGGCATCAATTATACAAATAAATATGGTGATTTAGAGAATGCAGCAGCAGCCCAACTAAACACAATAAAAAGTACATGTGACAGACTTACCGGGGTGCTGATAAGTCTTTAGCCCAACCTGGAAGGAGACAAGCTCGGAAGCGTGTCAAGGACGCGTGCGATTTCAACAACGTTGGGACACGAGCTGTCATCAAGTTCGTTTCCCTGCAAGGCAAGGTGCCAAAGGAAATTCACGCCATTCTGACAGAAACACTGGCTTGTTTCCTTCCTGGTCGGGCTAAGGACTTATCAGCACCCCTGTATTTTATCATGCATTTTAACAACGAGACACGAGCTGTCATCAAGTTTTTTTTTTCCTGCAAGGCATGGCGCCGAAAGAAATTTACGCCATTCTGACAGAAATATTAGCTTCTTTCCTTCCTGGTCGGGCTAAGGACTTATCAGCATCCCTGTACTAAATTTTGACACTAATTTTTCAACTAATTACTGCATCTCACACGCAAAACGTGACAGTTGGTACTGTCACCATCATATCATACTGAATGAAGCTTCTCACAAATGAATACCAAACGCAGCCTTAAGAACATGGTGAGTTCACTATGCATCATGTTGTCAACTCTGTCCAGAATGGGAAAAGATATAGTTTGAAGATTACTATTTTGTGGGATGTGACCACATGTAATTTGGTGAGGAAGTAATGTTTTTGGAAAAATCTGCCATTTCCACATAAAGAGTAAAGTGGAGGTTGAGGCATTATATTTCTCAGTTTGTACCAAACTACATGCAAACAAATCTAGTAGGCGGTAGCCTTGATACTGACATTTGTGAGAACGCCAAATTCCTTATTTATCTTTGGAGATACACCATATTACTTTGAATTCAAGACACACCTTTTATCGCATTTTTCAAAACCCAAAATTAGGGAGCATCTTAAATTTGAGGTATTATTTTGCACTCTTCAAAAGTCTCAAAAACATAATTTTCCCCCACAAGAACAAGGTGGCGTTACTAAAAGGGTAGTAAATTTTTTGGACAGTGAAATGTATTGGCTGGCACACCTTGTCAACAAACACAAAAAATTTTTAAATACAAAAGGACCAAGTACGTATCATACAGTATGTACAGAATGTGTTATGGTATTAGCAAATAATCTTTAAAACGATGTTTATCCACAGCAGATGATGGAAGGCACAATGACATTCTTCAGAACAATAGGGAATCAAACAATGACAATGCTTCAACTTCAGAATAAGATAGTGAGTCAGAAGAAAATTGGAGGAGCATTCTGATTTAATAAATAAAGGTAAAGCAGTCCTGTTGCAGGCCTGGAGTTGCCCAGAGGGTTCCAGGAAGTTTCCCAGATTTCATGACAACGGCACAGGTTGGTGGTAAGGTTGTCAGCCTTATGCACCGGCCGCCTTTACCCCCAGGAAATGCTCCTGGTACTCATTTCTGTTAGAGGCTGAGTTGACCCCAGGGCCATAGTGCGATCGGGAGGATTTCATGTGAATGAAAAATTCCAATGACACCGGCTGGGATCGAACCAGCGACCTTCCGACTTGTAGCAGCACAGAACCTTAACCACTGTGCCACCGCGGTCCCCTGATTAAATAAATAAAGCAGGAAGAAAGATTATTTTATTGACAACTTTCAATTTCTTGTATATTTTACATATATTTTATTATATATCATTTGAAATACAATATTAACATTTTTAATTTGTTAATAAACTCCTTTAAAACATACTTATTCATCTTTCATTATCATCTATTCACCCCCCCCCCCAAAAAAAAATCCATTACCAAAAGTGGGGTCCATATTAAATCAGAGGGCATCACAAATTCAAAGTAATACGGTACTATAACAATAATCATGACTCTTCTACCTGCAGGAGAAAAAATACAGTGAGACAAGGACATATTAAATATGTCAAAAACAATGTAATGTTTTCCAAACAAAATGATGAGAAATTCCACAAAACACTGCATATTACATCCTTATATGAATTAAATATATACTGAATAAATATGTTTCCATACCGCAATATGCGAATGAAGTTAATTGTGAAATACTAATTAATTGTAAACTGGCAAGAACATGACACCTTCCACAGCAAGAACCAAATCATATTTTAAGCATGCCATCACAGTAATCATACAAGCTGAAGCAAATATCCCTATTTGACACGGGCAGTCTGTGAGGGATGCACCTACCAATGGCTTATAGATAAACACCAAGTCCATATCCCTTTCATACCCTGAATGCAAAACTGTACGGGAAAAGACATTCTGTATCTTGTCATACCAAAATGCACGTGTCCGAATCGCATGTCTCTGTCTTCATTACGAATATTTTAGTGCTCAGTTCTGACTCCAAAAAAACGAACAAAATGGAGAAGTGAAATAAATTTAATCTACTTTAGGTCAAGATCGCAGTCTTCTGAGATGTGACACCATGTAGTTTGGTAGTTGGTTACAAACTATCATATTTCTGATTACTTGTGTCTAAAACATAGTATGCCGTACTGGACCAAGGTTTTTCATCTTCTGGTACGTCACACAGCGACATACCAAAAGATACAGTGACATTTTGGGACGGGGCATCAGTCCTATGTCATGGACATCTGGATCCTTACAGATGGAACTGACATGCTGTCCTAAAACATTGGTTAACATACCACCCACTGACAATGTGCAACACCCCAGAAGGTTGAGCACCTCAATTACACTGCAGTCACAACCTAAAATCTCACATCCTATCCACCAGGTTGTCTGTCACACACACTGGTGAAGGCTGCCACTCCTAGCAGTGTTTCTCAAACCCTCGGGGACCAGAGTTCTGCGCAAGTCATGGCGGCACCCACTCCACGATTCTTAGGCACTTGAACTGAACTCATTGTCATTTGCTGTTCCACATGCATCTTACCATCATTTACGTTACAATGGCATCAGTAATAAATATAACTAAGTGTTTGTTGCATGCGTTTAAATGTGTTCGAAGATGTGGTATTTACAGACGTATGATGAAGCTAAGTGAAATACTATGTTCATTATCTCCCTTCCCTCACTGAATAGATACAATTATACACGTGTACACGTATGCAATGTCCAATGAAATATCTAGCCCAAAAAGAGCATGGTAACATTCTGTAATAAACTGATGAACTTTCTTACCAGAAACACTAGAATTTTCAATTTAACTTTCTCTCATTTTCTCTAGGGACATCTCGGTTCTATTTTTTTGTCATTTTTAACACGTGCTGTCCGCTGTTAGTCATTCCCTGTGCTGATGGACGCGGAAACAACTGATTCGAAAATGCTTGCACATCTGGCGCACCTGTAACATAAGAGATTCATTTTAGGCCTGTTTACTTGGGGATTTATTCACCAGTGCACTTCCTCATATTAAAAAACCCACAACTTCCCACACACATGCAATCCACATCCATTTTCAGGTGCGAAGGATAGACAATTCCTACTCTTTTGCAGCTGTGCAGTTGAGGCCTCTATTCTTTTGAGACATGGCACCAATCACCTGGTGGTTCAGTGGAAGAATGGACACCTCAGAATCATACTATTGGGTATCTGGATGGAGTATGGATTTCTATATGTAATCTCCACCTGATGATGGAAGTAGAACTGATTTCTGAAATGTTGTGGTTTTAATATGAGAAATACAATTTGACTGATTAAGTAAAAATAATTACTCAGTAATTCCAAAAACAATTCAGTCACACACACACACACATACACACCCATTTTTATTACAAAAACACTTCTGTTTTTTTAAAAAAAATTCACTATAGTTTCTTGTAATAAAACCAACTTGATGCACTAATTCTCAAATTTATTTTGGAATAGAACTCCCCATGTTTTGGGCATTTCCTCTGTCCATCATCAGGAGTCTTTAACTCTACACACAGCAATAGGTATATGTCATATAGGTTTTGCTGTGTGTACAGTGAAAGACTCCTGATGATGGACAGAGGAACTGTCCGAAACATGCAGAGTTCTATCCCAAAATAAATTTGAGAATTAGTGCATCTAGTCGCTTTTATTCCAAGAATATATCACGATGCGTGGTCACCTGAACGTCAAATTCAATAAATGTTTCGACCTAAAAGTTCCTCGTCAGACGAAGCTGTTGCAAAAATGAAGGCACATGTAATGTTGAAAGAGGCTCTTTTAATATCAGTTCTCCTTCAGTTGACAATGACCTTAAAAGTTTAAAAATGTAGCAAATCTTTTTAAAAACAGAAATGTGTTTGTAATAAAAGTAGTCGTGTTTGAACCGTTTTCAAAGTAAGTGAAATGTGACAACAAAGTGGGACGTCATTTCCAAAGACAGTACGTGTTAGTCAAGCTCCCATCATGAAGCAATATAAAACTTTCAAATGGAAGGTGCTCAAATGCTTCTTACAATATTAGTTCTGCCTTCCTTTGTACACTGCTCTAACAGCTTCGCTTGATGAAGACCTTCCACATCAAAACACGTAGCGAATTTTTGTAAAAACAGAACTGTTTTTACAATAAAAGTGGTCGTGTTTGAACTGTTAATGGAATACCGTATTTACCTGAATGCAAGATGATGGTTTTCCCTTAAATTTGGTATTTAAATATGTGAGGTCATATTAAATTTGTGTGTGAAGCACCAAACTGGACCACACCAAACAAGATCACTCTGAACCGGACCATGCGGAGCCAAACCAAGGCCTGCAATGCCAACTCATCATGTGCAAACAAAAGAGGGGACAGAGAATGACTGAAGTTAACTGACAAAATCTTCTTTTTTGGGACTTCATCCTTTACCTAATATTTTACAGCACAACATTCTGGTAGCTGGCTCTGTTCCTATCTTCAGACAAAGGAACACCTAATATGGTGTACCCCTTAGTTCGAGCCATTCCCAGTCACTGGGCACCACAAAAACTGTAACATGTTAAGATATATACCCAAAAACAGATCTAGTATCAGAGTAGTAACAAAAATATGGATATTGAAGCATTAAAAATAACCACAAGACTCAAAAATAAAATTTGGACCAATCCACAGATTAAAAACCACAAGAAGTGCCATGAACTCACATTGATCAGATGACAGACGCCACACAAAAGTCCAGAATACATGTATTTAAAATTCTTAACATAATTCACACAATCTGTAGAGAAAATTGTGAAACCCCTGTTTGGGTTCAAGTAATTTACTGAATCAAGAAATATAAACATATCATTCAGTAAATGTGGATCATAACAGCATGGCATTGCATCTCACCACAAGTGACTGTAAAGGGTTTTAAGAAGTGCTGTGTATCCAGTGCAGTGGATGGGACTGATGATGTTATGTTGTGGAATGGCTGTGAAGATGGAGATGTTAGGAGTGAATGTGAGGAAGACACTGACTGTGGAGATGGAAACAGTGACACTGAGTGGTAAAGGAAGATAGAATGTGACATGCTCTGTGTATTAAGTGTTTGAAATTAATAGTACAATATATTTTCTTAGCTGACATTTTATTTCTGGGGGGGTGGGTTGTCTTAGATTTGGATAAATACATTTTCACTTGGCAGATGTGTTTTATTTGGGGCTCATCTTACACTGGAGTCGTCTTGCGTTCAGGTAAATACGGTAACTGGGTTCCAGAAACACAACTGAATGTCATCTCTGGCAATCAAAATCAATAACTTACAACAATGCATCATATCATCATCAAACATCTTCAGTTTATAAGTCTTGAAGCTTTGGGAGCAAACGAATTCAACGAAATGAAGGCTTACCGACATTTCAGGGACCGACTACGTCCCCATCGTCAGGACATTGCTGGGGGTTTGGTAGAACCAGAACTGATGACTGGATGTCCTACCGTGTGTTGTACACATATTCCTTCAGAATAGGCGCGAGATGGCATGTGACCCCTCTGGTCACTGGGAAGGGGGGTATCAAGAGGTTGTTGCACTTGGCCTGGGCTGTCTATTTTTGGTTGTGGTCAGTGTTTCAGTAAACTAATTACCGGCTGCCACATATGACTTAACCTTTTGGCACCGGAATTATTTTTTTAATTTTTGCACACCCTGTATATAAAATGTAAATAATACAGGAACCAAATATGTTAGAATTATGAAACAAACTGCATTTTGAAGAGAAAAAAACGGAGAGTATATACCATGTTTAAAATATTCAGTACCTA
>Ga0123352_10004628_pt1 | contig 20314 bp, 8 predicted proteins | sample TergutLab28metaG_FD_89700 | JGI IMG/M metagenome (GOLD analysis project Ga0123352, IMG submission 89700) | Labiotermes labralis P1 segment gut microbial communities from Petit-Saut dam, French Guiana - Lab288 P1 | ecosystem: Host-associated > Arthropoda: Insects > Digestive system > Gut ...
TGGATAAAATAAGAAGCGAAGTCATAAGGAAAGAACTAGAGATCTCTGGAATACAAGACGTGAGACTCAAATACAAACAAAACTGGATCAACCACCTTGAAAGACTGGACAACACCAGACTCCCGAAACAAGCCCTCAACTACAAACCTTGAGGAAGAAGAGATCGTGTTCGCCCCAGGAAACGATGGCAATACGTCGATGCCGGAACACGTCAAACGACCTAACTCAATGAGGAAGATGATGATAATTTAAAAGAAAAGAAAAAAAATATTAAGGAAAATTGAACACATACGTAGCATGCACCTTCAATGTTAAACCAGAAATTTAATGGACTGCAAACCATAAGGAAGAAGAGAATGTGGATATTTGCTTGAAAGTTTCAAGAAACAATTGATATAGAACTGGCTAAAAGGCATATACATGGTAGGCCTAATCTTTTTTGTTTCTGATGATGAAGGAAGAGGTGCATAAACGAGGCGAAATAATGGTTACAGATATATACCACACTTGCTCGCACGTTTTGGAAGACGATTCATAGTATTTGCCGGGCAGTCGTCTTGGTGCAGTGCCCTGAGTGGGGAGGGGCCGACAGATGCACATCTGAAGGCTCCTGTGGAGACAAAGACACTTCTGTGTTTCGATTTGTGTCTGCGTCTGATGCGTTGCCTTGCGGGACGTATTAGCTCGGCGTAACTGCAAAAACATGATCTATATTTACACACTGACAGAACATTTTGACCCTCCAAAAAATAAAAATATATGCTCCAACCCCCCACCCCCCTCCCCCGCAGATAGAATATCGCTTTTTTGGACGTTTCCAAGGCTTAGCCCGCTTGTTCTCCTTGAAGGTCATAATGATGATGATGATGATGATGATGATGATGAAGTTGGTTGTGAAGCTTCGCTCTGTTGGTGTAGAAGTGGACAGGAGGTTCCGAATTACCAGAAAGGGATTTTTTTTAGGACCAATTCGTTCATTTCATATCACACATAGATTATCCCGGCATTGAATCCGGTCCTCCACGTTGAGATCCTGGCGAATAACAGCCTGGTCCGTAACACGGCTTCTTGGAAGACTCTAACGTGTCTGAATGGTTATAAAATTAAATTTCTACCTCACGTAAGTTTCATCTCTAACACTAAATTTTAATTAACTCAGTGTCGTGAAAGAGTGTTGTTTATGTGAAGAGTACGAACTGCATAAACATAATGCGTGGAAATTCCAGTCTGATGGCAGCAACAGCTTATATTTTCCATCGTGTCCTTGTGCTTTTTAACAATTAGCATTGATGAAAAACAAATACAATACACGTGCTAAAATATGTTTCGGATAAACCAATTTCGTATATTGTAAACTATTTTATCATTTAACGAAGAAATAATTACCGGTTACATTAAGAACTATACATTTTGTTGTTCTTAATCGGGATGGTTTATTGATAATGGGATTCTCCTGTTAAGCATGGAAGCTGGAAAGATGTATAGCGTGTAACAAGTCAGCTGACTTGGGATGAAAAAGTTTTATATGTTTATTAATTTGCAACAAAATTTATTGTTCCCCAAAAGATGGCCATACGAAGCAAAAGAATCTTTTAGGAGCTTGGGAGTAAAGCAGTTTGTCGCAGACCTATTTTATTATGTGCATCGTGTTCGTTTTAAATCAGATACACATGGACTTACATGTCGTATGACTAGCGATACACTCGTCTCCTTTAAATGAGTCCTATAGATGCGAAATTCAGGTTTTCACAGCAGTATTGTTGATGATTCAAGTCTTCTGTGTTGTTGCGTCTTGTCGAATCGTAAATTGTTACAGACTTTTCGAAGGTGTGTATTGCCTTCATCTTCAGGACCAAACAGTCCAAGTACACACCCCAAAGTAGAGACTTGGGCTGCTTGACACTGAAGATGGAATAAATATTATCCTTCGAAACGCCGGGATTCTTTTAACAGACCTATGGAACTTAAGGCCTACCAAGTGTATAAATAATTTATTATTTAGCCGGAACAAACCAAATGGCTTAAGTAATGGGAGCTGTAGTATCGTTAGATAATATTATCATCATCATATATCTGTCATGGTTTTGGGCCACTTGTTGACCCGTTCCGGTCTCACGTATCCAGAAGTCTCTTCAAAGATCTACCATGATTCCTTCTGCCCGATGGGGAGTAGAGTTTCATTACCCTGGTAATCCATTTCGAGGAATTCTATTTACATGTTGTGTCCAGCTTCTCTTGTATCCCAGTAATTTGTCCAAAATTGGTGTTATTTTAATTCCTTTGTAATTTGTACATTTGTTTTGTAATCTGTCCAAGTGTATCCTGCTCTTCTTCTCATGTATTTCATCTGTGCTGCTGTTATTCTTCTGGCGTCACTTGCTTTAACAGTCCAAGTTTCGCTGCCATATAACAAAACTGGAAGAGCCAGTGTATTGTATAGGTTTATTCTTGTTTTCCTAAGGGTTTTTTGTGGTCTAAACACATTATTTAAAATACCTGTAATTTTCAAAAAATTATTGAATTTGTTATCAATGTCCAATTCTCCTTCATAAGATATCATATTTCCTAAATAATTAAACAAATTTACTTCTTGTATAATTTTATTATCTATTACAATTTTAGTTCTCACTGCATCTCGCCCTTTAAATGCCATCGATTTTGTTTTCTGTACAGATACAATTAAACCATATTCTGTTATTATTTGGTTTAATTTATGCACAGCTTTCTGTAGGTTATCTTCTGTGTCTGCTATTGTGAATTGGTCGTCTGCAAATAACAGCCTTGACAGTTGCTGGTTTTTGAAAGTTTGATTCCAGTTATGTCTTGATTTTGCCATTTAGTTATTATTTCGTGTAAATATATATTAAACAGTGTAGGTGAAAGAGGGCAACCTTGGCGTACTCCTGGATTAATTTCTACCGCTTTTGATAGTTTTTGTTAATTACATGAATATTTTGTTTTGTGTGTAAATATCCACTATTGTCTTTAGCAATGTGTCTGGGATATGTCTGCATTTGAAAATGTTAAATAAAATCTGTCCTTGTATGTTATCAAATGCTTTCTCATAATCTATAAACAGCAAGTGTTTTTCCAAGTTAAATTCCCTTTTTTTTCAATTTATAATTTAAGGCAAAATGCTGGGTCCTTGCATGACCGTCCCCTTCGGAATCCATTTTGTGTTACTGTCACAAATACTTCTGAGTACTTCTGCAATTTCATATGAAGAATTTTAGAGTATATCTTACAGCACGTGTTGGACACAAAAGGCCTACTTTAGGACCTAAGTGCATCGGGCCTGAAATGGGCTCGAAACCGTATATCATTCAGTAGGAGGTGTTAAGAATACTAATTCCTCCGTAGTTTTTTATTTCCCTTCTGTCACCTTCCTTAATGATTGGTGTTATAACAGCATTTCTCCATTCGTTTGGAATGCGATTTTCTCTGTATATATTGTTTAAAAATTGTAATAATCTCAGTTTAAACTCTTCTGGTGCAAACTTGTATAGCTCTGAGTTAATGTTATCTTGTCCTGCAGTTTAACCATTTTTTTAATTCTAACACATTTTCTATTTCCTCAAATGTTACAGAAACACGTAAGTAATCGGCTGAATTGTATTCTAATTGTAATTCATTTTTGTTTGTTGTGTTCCATAACTTTTCATAGTATTGAAAGAATACACTTTCCTCTGCGTTTCCCTGAATACGTGGTGTTTCTTTTACGTCCTTACTAATTTGTTTTAAAATTTTGTACACTTTGGGTTGGGCCCTGTATGTGTCGTGTTCTAAATTTGTAACAAATTTGTCCTAAGAAAGTCTTTATCTTCTTCTTGCTTCTCTTTCAGCCAATGCTATGTTTCTTTTGTATTCCAGTTTGTCTTCTACTTTCTTTGAATTAAGTTTTATATGATTTTTTCTTCGTTTCTATTAATTGTTTTACATGATCATCCCATATTTTTAAATACTTTGTCCTGTTTTGTCTCTTTATTGTTCCTAAACTTTCGTTTGCTGCTGATTTTAATATGTTTTGTAAGTTTTCCACTCTTTCTCAATGTCTATTTCATTTTCCTTTGTACTGCTTAAGTGAAGTTTCACTCTTTGGGTGTACAGCCATCTTATACTTTCATCATTTAGCGATCTTACTTTAAAAAACAAAATCTTCCTGCTTCAATGGGGTCTTTTTGTTACTCTTGTTTAACCATCGTGGTGGAAAATTTACTTTTGCACATAATAATTAATGGTCACTATCTACTTCATTGCTTCTATAGACTCTAATGTCTTGAATTACCTTTAAAGTTTTCATATTTGTTATAAAGTAATCAATAAGTGATTTGTGTCCTCTTGCTTCCCAAGTAAATTTAAGAATTTCTTTGCGCTTAAAAAAGTTTTCATTATTTTTAAATTACTAAATATCCAGAAATCTATCAATTTTCTACCGTTGTTATTTAATGTAGCTTCTCCCTCAGTACCCACTATGTTAAGAACTCTATTATTTCCAACTCTAGCATTCATACCTCCTATCAACTTTATGTAATCGTTTTTGTTCACTTTATCCAATATCTTCTGTAGTGTTTCATAAAATTCTTCATTTAGTTCATCCCTGACTTCTGTTGGGGCATATACTCCTAATATTGTTAAGTGTCCCCTTTGTGTTTTAAGTCTTGTTTCTCTAACGCTGTCGTTCCAGAATTTATATTGATCTATTTTATTTTATATTGACTTGTGGATCCACATCATAACTCATGACTGGCCTCTGGTGTGTCTGTGCATTCCACAGTAAATGACCGTATAGTGTTCAGTGTCTTTCGTTCCTTGCAATTTCTTTTTACTTTCTGTAATTACTGATATTTTAATATTATTTTCGTTCAGAAATTTGTCTAATTCTTCTTCTTTCTCTCCTAGCCCTCTAATATTCCAGGTTGCATATTTAAATCATAATACCTTTTCCACATCCATGTCGTCGTTTAGAGAAAATCTGTCCGGCTTCTTTCCGTGAGACTTGCCGTTGGTTAGAATTTCCCCTGAATGGGTTACGGGCCCAGAGCAGGGTAAATCCAGGACCTTATGTATGTTACGGGGTATCAAGACAAGGAACCAATGATACAAATTAAATGGGTGATTGTAATACGTACCACGCATACGCCAAGGAACTGGGAGACCTTAGTCGGTACAGTGACTAGCTACGGTTCGGACAGTCCAGTGTTCGAATCCCGTCACGGAAAACAGTTTTCATCTACTCCACAACCGTTCATTTCGGCCCTGGGACCCACCCAAACTCCTATTTAATATGTAGTAGGGTACGTTCCTCGTGGTTGAGGTGACCGGGCATGAAGCGGGACACTCAACTACAAATGTTGCCCAGGCTACGACTGAATAGTGCTGTACATCTACTCTCTCTGTATGTCTACCTGACGTGGAGAGAGACGAATTCTATCACGAACATGCCGATGTTTCAAATAATCCATTTAAAATGAAATAAATATTTGTAGAGGCACAAGTATTTGTTAAACTTGCCATTACAAGAGACATTATCAGTTATGTTAGCTTTAACCTGTTATATTATCACTTATGTTACCTCTTACCTGTTACATGATCACTTATGTTAACTCTGCCCTGTTACATTATCACTTATGTTACTTCTGACCTCTTACGTTATCACTTATGTTACCTCTGCCCTCTTACTTTATCACTTATGTTACCTCTGACCTGTTACATTATCACTTATGTTACCTTTGCCCTGTTATATTATCACTTATGTTACCTCTGACCTATTACTTAATCACTTATGTTACCTCTGCCCTGTTACATTATACCAAAATGTGGTTATATTTTAGGCGTATTTGCTTAGTAACGAAAAGCGCTAATTAGGTTTGTCATGTTTCCTTCCGTCTGTCTGTCTGTCTGTCCATCAGTTTCCACGTAAAAGCGCATCTCCCACCGGACGAATTCCCGTAAAGTTTGGTGTTGGAGACTTTAGAACAAAAATGTCGGGAATTATAACCGCAGACCCAAGTATCTTTCTCGGGCAACATAAATTCGCCATAAAATATTTTTATGCAACACTCACAATTTTTTTATTGTTGACAGTGGCTTGCAGCTCAACAATACACACAGAATGAATTGTTCTTTTTCATCGCAACTATGGTTATGCGAAACTGCCACAGTGTTAGGTCACATGTAAATTGCCTACCCAGTTTCTCCCGCTAGTACATGAAAGACACGTTGTGTATTTTGCCAGGAGTCAGTGCAGCATGCGGCCTGGTAAACACATTATTAACACATGGGCGGCTACCCACACTGGACTGCGATGGGAGAAGTTCAACTTGAACCTAATAGAGGACACAAAGAAGGTGTGGTGACAAAACCTCTATGTGCCCACAATAAAGTTCAACCTTCCATTTAATTTACTTATTGTGTTGGATCTTATTGCAATGTAATTTAAACCTTTACAAAGAAATCTTTTTCGATGGTATTATTTACCCGCATTAAGCAAGAAATGTATTCTAATAAGTTGAGGACAAAAGGCTTGTTTGTAGCTGAGAACGACTCTCAGAATTTATAACTTCTCATATTTGTGGCAGAGGTAGACCATTCCTCCATTCCTGGCTATTTTACCTAGCTATTTTACTTTCTTTATTGTGTTCTGTAAGTTGAGTTTCATAAAGTGGGGGGAGAAATTCTTCTTACGTTCCACGAGATAAACTTCGAGGAGTGTGTTCCTAAAGACAATGCAAATTGGTCGTTATAGAAAACCACATAAAGCAGAACTGAAGTATTTAAACTTGGTGCTGAATGAAATCCATATAATAGATTGGAGGCGTGAACCAAAAACTTTTATAGACAGGTAATGTGAATTATTGGTTATATTCACAAACATAATTCAATAATTACATATTATTGTGCCCCCTGTTGTCACATTTCGTGAAATATGTATTTAAAGAATAAGAGAATTATTTATTACTTACTATTTGTTTAGAGTTGTATAAAAAATAAACAAATTTTACGAAATTAAATTAAACATTTATTTGGGGTAGGACAAATTTACTGATTAATATATTTAATATCTGAAAATAAATGCTTACCTTAGAATTATATACAATGAAATGAAAGTGTTTAAAACCGAAACTGGGGAAAATATTTTGATCCTTAAGATAAAAGAAAAGAGAGGGGCGATAAAACAGCTTAACGAACTAAAGAATTGATTTATTTCAGTGAAATGTTTCATTTTGAGAAGATAATAGTAACGCAACTAGTCAAGAAACACTTCTGTCCTTAAACAACTCTCATTTTCAGTAAGATTTTCATAACCACAGGTCCTGGTTCCTTTCTCTCAACGTATGCGCACAGCCCCCATTCCCACACCCAACCTATTTAAACCATGTTTCAAAATTGCTTTTTTTCATTTTTGGAATCGTTAGTTTTATTTTTGACAACGATGAACATACACGTAATTTCATTAAACTGAATAATTACTTTCTTCCAGTAATTATGTAATTTGCTTACTTAATTACAATTTATTTTAACAAAATTTCGGACCAAGGATGTTAGTTTTCCCCCGATCAATAGACCTAATCATGCTAGCATTAGTTTATATTTTTATTTATTTACGTCAAACACATAAGGAAAATTTGCATATCTCTAACGTAAAAATAAATGTATACGAATTATCTGTCGTGGGTGTACAAATTTCAGAGCACACTCTCTTCTAGTTTATGTTTCTTTATTATGTTCACTTGTTTGAAGATAAAACAAGTTTCTTACTTTCTTTAACTCTATCTACTATATGCTGAAATTTTGAGGCAGCGAAGAACGCTGACAGTGAACGACAGAACAGAACACAAGGCTCAAGTTGACTGAAATAATTGGTAAAAGTACATCGCTTTGTTTTCTTTATATTTCATTAGACGTACGTTTAATTTTTAATTCAATTAACAATTCACGTCGCGGTTTACATGCAAAGGAAAGTAAAAAGTTCGACCTGGTTTTCGTGCGACCAACAAGAATAAAGATTAAAGCCACTTCGTAATCGTAACGCACAGACAAAAGATTTAAAAGAAATAGGTTTTGCAGTTTCTGAAATGAAATTATCTGACAAAACAGAAATCGGCGGACTGATGTTATTTTCCCATTTATAAATACTTTGAATAAAGGAAAGTTGATATTTTGCTTTTACTTGTGACAGGAATTGAAGACACTAAGTTTGTTTCGTGTCGCGGAATCTCAGCCACTGGACAAACTAAGTCTTTTTAACCGAAGTGAAGCAAGCTGTCGTCTCCTGACTGCAGAAATGTGACACTGAGTTTTTTTTGAAGCCAAAGTACCAAGTTGCGATAAATACGAAGATGTCATTGGTGACCAGGTAGAAGTGCAACACGTATAATCTGCTATTCATATTCCACGTATACTATACATAAAAGCCACAGTAAAATTCTCGGAGTAAATTCTTGAAATCTCCTGAAACCTGCAGAAATTAAGAAAAAGCCATGAAGAATTTATTAGATCATACAGCCTTTCGGCGTTTTGGCTGAATTCCTTGAGGATTAGCGCACAATGTTTGGACGAACTTTCCGAAGTAATTTGTCTAATTTACGAGGAAGTCTTGCAGCATGTGCTGAAATACTCCTTATTTTCCTGAGAACTAATACAAAATTTAACACGTAGGGACAGTAAAAAAGTGGAAGCGCAGAATATATAATCTCTGCTGACACCTCCTAAATTTTATATATGTCTATATTGCATAGTATTACCTGTAACGAGATATAATTCTATGTCCATACGTAGAACTCTTAAAAGACCTAATTTATCCAGTGATTATGAGAGTTCTTTTCATTTAACCCAACTCAGCAGATGACCATTTGTACATTCACACGAGGACGAAAACAGACACACTAACCAAAATATTCTATTTTGAATCTAGAAGACAGATTCCAGTAGGCCAGTCACGTTACGTTTAATGTACGATATCCAGATTTTTATATATTGGCTTCCCTTTCTTCTGTATCCGAAACATCCTACGATATACAGTCGAACTCATAACGCATGAGAGACACTGAATACTTTGCGTCGTTATGTATAAGAGTTGTTCTAAACGAGGGTACAAAGTTATGGTCAACAGCGAGGAATTATTTGGGTCCACAGACTATCCTACACAATAGAAGAGATATCTTACAATGCAATGTCGTTATAACCTGGTTTAGCTGTATATGATCCAGCGTGGCTAGAGTTTAAATTGCAATTTACTTACAAGATAAAAATTCCTTACTCCAGGTACTACATCTATCACGTTCTCTGTGTAGCCACGGTTTACCAGGTTTCAATCCCGATTATTCTTTAATCAGGTCTACAAACCCAGAAACCGCAGTTCACTGACTAAATGCTGGGCTCAATTTTGAAGTTGCATATCATTCACTTATAGAGAAACAGAAATTTCTTTTTCCTAATAATTCATATAAACTGATAAATTCTTCTTTTCCTGCATTTAAGCATTTCAGTGCCGATTTTTAAGCTTTCTCTTTGCTGTAGTTGAGAACTCCTTACTTGTGGGACTTGGAGCCGCGTTGCTGAATAATCAGTGCCCAGTGTTTGGAGAGAGATTTGTAGTTTCTTTGTCGAGATTCGAAATTCCCTCGGCCACTTGGGTACGTGAAGACGAGTCCACCATATTGTCTCAGAACTGCGGGAACTAAGCAACCAGCGAAGCACAGCCACGACCCACAAAATTATAATATTTATTTACATATTTTCTGAAAATTTCGGTTCAAACACAAATGTTCGTGATAAGGCAAAGAAAAGTGAAATTCTTCTCCTGACTGAAACAGATTAAAATGCATCAGTTATAATTGCATTTCCTAACCAATAGAGGTTTAACTAGCACAAGATCCAGGGACACAAAGCATATAATCCGCCAGCACCTAATTCAGCAATCCGACACGATTCTACGGTATTTCTATTTACCTCCTTCCATACTGCTTCTATAAAAACTTTTTGAATATTATCATCCTTTCCCTTTCTCGGTCTTCCTTGTGAAACGTGCCTTAGCAATCCCCTTAAAAAAATTCTGTACGCATTCCTTTCTTCCCTCTTTATAGGCAAAAAATCGAGTCGCGGTCTCCTAGATTTACCTCCCCTTGTGGTACGTAATGTAGCAAACGACACACACACACTTTCATACGTAGAACCAAACCTTAAGAATTATAATTAACCCTACCAGGCTTGATAAAACTACTATTGGCGTAAACGAATACACAAGGTTAATCGACAATCGATACCACTGAACACTTTACCACAATTTTGACATTATATTTTCCGTGCATTTTGATCAACTTTTTCTTTCCTGAGGCGCTGCAGCCCAACGCGGGCCATGTCCTCCTCATTCACGAGGTTTCTAGATCACACACAACGACACATCACAGTCGGTAGGGCTCCTCTGGACGAGTGGTCAGCCCGTCGCAGGAACCTCTGCCTGACAACACACAACACTCACAACAGACAAACATCCAAGCCCCCGGTGAGATTCGAACCCACGGTCTCAGCAGGCGAGCGGCCGCAGACCTACGCCTTAGACCGCGCGGCCACTGGGACCAGCTTTTGATCAAATTGTTCATATGTATCACCAACAAAAGGACACTGATTACACAATAACAGAATTTTTTTGTTGTACCGTAAATGTTTTGGCGGAACACGAAAAAAAAACCACTCCATTGTTATGTGTATGCTATGTACAATTGGTTGTAATATCAATCAACACCACAGCGAGTTACACCCTGTACGTGTCACGTATGCCAATGAATTAGGCTTCACGCAGAGATACAAAACATACAGTCGGAGCCACTGCCTTTAAGCACGCTGCTTTACGTGTTTTCTACGAGAAAAGGTATGATTTTGTGAGCAGGGGATCAGTGACTAGAGCACATAAAGGAAATGTGTCTACGATGACTGTTTTGTGGTTGTTAGAACTGGACTGTACCGTGACAAATGAGAAGGGGTGGAAGGGGAGGGATTTATAAATCATCAACGCACTCAAGCGATATATCACTCGGCTTTGAAGAAAACGGGAGTTATATCCGCTTGCTGACCGTGTTCTGCAACAATAAATACTTTTGTTCTTGTCTTTCATTGTACGACGCTGACAGAATATCATACTACTGTAGGAAGGTTAGTGAAAGGTAAACTGGAAGGGATTTTGAAAGAAGCGATTGTGGCTTGACTGAGGTATTTTACCGGAATTTGCTTGGAGGTATTGAGGATAACCACAAAAACTGAAGAAAATCAGGAATTAATTCGTTAGAAGCGGTATCTCAGCAGGAATTAGAATGGGCTATCTCCCATATTCAGTGGCGTATCCAGGAATTTTTTTTCGGGAGGGTGTTCAACAAATTCAATTGAGGACAGAGGACAGCGAACGGGGATCTGAGGGCGCCAGCCCTCTGCCCTCTAGTCAAGGGTTCTGGAGGCAGCTGTAATGTGGTACAAGAAATTTCATTTCGTATAGTAAGCGCCCGTCACCTGTTCCTGTCCAGAACCAAAGAAACCTAGTTCGTATTAATACAAATCCAACCAGATGCAACAGTATGCAGATATTTATTTACTGCAAAGTCACTCTACATGTTTACGGTGTCACCGCACCCATCATCAGGAGTATTAAAAACTGTAACCGCAGCCTCCGGTACAGGTCATAATATCGGTACAGCTACTTCACTCCAACGTGGCCTGATCGGGACTAGTTTGTGCGAGTCGCACAAACCAGTCCCGATATGGTCACGTTGGAGTGAAGTAGCTGTACCTATATTATGACCAGTACCAGAGGCTGCAGTTACAGTTTTATGTACTCCTGATGATGGGTGCGGTGACACCCGAAACATGTAGAGTGACTTTACAGTAAATAAATATCTACCTACTGCTGCATCTAATTGGATTTTTATTAATATTGAATTATGATGCACGGAACCATGAGCTTAAAAAAAACCTAGTCCATGTCTCCCCATCCCATATTTTGAAGATACAATGTACTATTATCCTCTCATCTACGAGTCGACAAGTCCTAACGCCCAAAAGTCATAGATGTGACGTAAGAATGTCAAATATTCCAAGCTAATTATCATTCAGCTGGACAAAATCTGCCTGATTTAAAGCACAAACTATGTCTTATTCAACAAAGCGCACCACGACACCTTATCCTGAGCCAGATAATTCCCAGTCCACATCCTCAGACCTGCTTTCCCCAACACTCAGTCAATATTTTTCCTTCCCACAGCTTCACCATGCAAACTTATCTCCAGAATTTTCGAGACTAAAATTTAATAAGATTTTCTCATCTTCACTGTGCGTCCTACCTGATACGTCCACCACGTTCTTCTTGAATTTTCACCCAAATAATAGGCTGAAGAAAGAGAATTTGGATCTTCTATTTATGCGTTTATCGCCATCCATTACTCACTTCTCCCCTTATATACTCTTCTCGAAAAGCATTAGTTTGGTGTGTATTGTATACTTTCACCTACAGTCAGGATAGTCATTGCATTTCCTTTACATTTTCCCATATTTCCCTTATGTTTAGATCAAGAGGCAAAACGTCTGGCTTAAATTGGGAATGTATCCTTTTCAAACCTTGGGACGACCATTTGGTACCTTGTTGATGCGACGCGTAATATCATCAGATATTTATACTAGCGTGCGCCGGGATAGCGCAGTCGGCACAGCGACTAGCTACAGGCTGGACGGTCCGGGGATCGAATTCCAATGAGGACGAGAATTTTCGCACGCTTCCAGACCAGCCCTGGAGTCCACCCAGCCTCCTATACAATATTTACCGCGCCTTTCCCGGAAAAAAAAATGGCCGAGACGTAGCGTTGACCAACCACCGCATCTAACGCCGAGGATAATAAAACAGTACAGCTGTACATCTGTTACCCTTCTAGGCCTTCGTGGCCTGTCCTAGGGTGAACTTTACCTTACTTATACCAGCACAGCTCCATATTCAACTCTTCTTTGTTTACTGTATTTTGCGAAATCGTTCCTCATCCCACTCTACGTAACTCTGCATCCGACACAGCGTAGTTATACAATCCACGAACCCGCCAACATATGACGTTTATTTAGACAGATTGTATAATAAACCAAACAATCAAAACGAACCTTTTGTTGGGTGGACTACCCCCTTCCTCTTTCGTGTTTCCAGCGATGGAAATGCCCCGCCCATACATCAGTGTTTGTTATTCTTTTCTTGCTACTCTAATAGGCTGTTGTTTTGAGAGTGCTTGTCGGCCCATCACTGAAGCATTGTTACGTGGCTTTTATTTAGTTTAGGGAAGCATACTTTAACAATCCGGTAGTACTAATTACGTGCAGAGATGGGAGAATGATTTGGGAAATATATGTATAGCTATCAAATTTGACGTTCAGTTGAACTTGCATCGTGATAAATTCTTTTAATAAAACCAACTAGATTCACTAATTTCCTAAATTTATTTTTGGAATAAAATTCGACATGTTTCGGACAGTTCTCTGTCCATCATAGGAAGTTTTTCACTGTAGACATAGCAATGGTGTATGTCATACAGGTTTGCTGACAGCTTGCGAGCAGGATCAGGACGGAACCAATTCCGTCCTGATCCTGCTCGCAGCTAACATGTTTTCCCGGAATGTGGAGAAAACACTGTTCACAATACATTGCACGGTTAAGTCTCAGAATATAGTTTGAGCAGAATACTACGTGCAAAGTGTAAACTAATGTATATTTTTAATGCACTCTGAACTTAGTCAAAATTTCGTCTTATTTTTCGAGGGGAATTATGTATGATTATTCTGATATAGGCTGGATGTAGACACAGCAGTGCGTGTAGATCATCTGGTAAGGTATCAATATTTTAACTACAATACAATTGGATTGACGATTTCTCGTAAAATTCTCAGGTGATTTATTTACCCTTTCAGCTGTCCTTGAATTATTATATAGCAAACAGACAGACGGACTGACCAATTTGTTTAATACGCGTTCGGCCGGGATGCAGAATCAGGTACAAACAGATTATGAAGAAATATAAAGTAAAGTTGTGGAATGATTTCACTTATCTTAAAATACGGTTAGAAATTTGCCCTCTCAACAACAGTCTGAAACACTTGTTTCCATAAAACGTGTCACTTTTTGCGAAATGTTTAATTTTTATATTTTCGAGGAGTAACTTTCAACGGAACGCATATTTATTTATTTTATTCACGTCGTCTTTTGAATATCTTCATTGTTCAGTTTATTTCTGTTTTGTTTTCTTGGGTGCTGCTGTTTTGCAAATCCTCAGTATGCACGTACCGGAAGTCAAACTCACGTATTCTTTTTTACAGTCCTATGTAGTGGCACGATTCGATGTTTTATTACTTGACGAAGTTTTGAAGAATCTGGAAATGAGCAACTTGAAGGTGAGATTAATGTGCACCTACAAATGGTGAAAGCACCTCAAGACGTTTTCTGAATTCAGAAGTTTCTTGACAACACCTTCATAGCAAGCTGTGTTTGTTCATTCGTCATTTCCTTCTGATAATGCTTATCTTGTGAGTGAGAGAGAGAGAGAGAGAGTACTTGCGAATGACGCTGGCAGCGTGGATGCACAAGAGTTTGTTTTCCAGTTTTTGTGCTAAACTTGATTAAGACATATGTCATTCTTGCTCCAAAAAATTCCTGAACAAATGTCACGTTGGTCGTATCACGTAATACCAGGAGAAGAGAGAATTTACAGCACATGCTAGATAACAACAAGCATTTGTTGCTGAACATGCGATCAAGCGTAGCAATTTAATTACGAGTACATACGCAGGTGACGTGACCTGAAATACCTTCTGTGTGGTGGTCAGCAAAGAGGGGGCCAGAACAAAGGTGATACATGCAATGTCGATACTTCTCGCCACAGCGTACGTGTTACTTTCCTAGAATTAACAGAATGAATCTAATGTCAGTAAATCTTTTTCTCTCTCCATTATTAGTCCTTCCTTTCTTTGTTTCGTTTCTTCCTTTATTTATAAGTAAAGAAAGAAAGAAAGAAAGAAAGAAAGGGATGAACTTTGCTCGTCTTTCTCGTTAAGCTTCTAAAGGAAATTAATATCACTTTTAATAAAAATATGCTGAACATTACGTCACCTGCGACTTCTCAAGCATCGTGAATTTCAGTTACCTGGAATCAATAACAGAATAAAGATCTGAGAGATGCACAATTCTGAGACGCGAGACCTAACGACAACACATAGAACATGACATTAGACACTACAGCAGAGCAAGTCCCGTTACGAATCAAGTACTTGTCACCGTAAGGAGAATTTTACTTGCTGTCCTTTATATAGAGTTTAACATTAATAATCGGAAATGTTTCGCGCAGAGGCTCGGCTTAAGCGTAGTTCCAAGGGCGAATTCTTCTTAATCGGAAGCAAGGTGGATTGTTACAAAAGTATGAACTGGCTGTTATTCCATTTATAATGTCGTTTGGAGCTTCTTGTCCATGTTTCAAGGAGTCAAATTTCGCTACTTTTTCACAGTTGTGAGTAACAACAATTAGTCTCACGAGAGCTAACATTCGGTCCAACCACAACCACGAACAAGGTCGCATTGTTCGTAAACCTGCAAACATCTAGACAGTGTATGGCATCTTGCCTTGAAAGTTGAAGAATTTCCTTGAGTGACTGCCGCTACACTTCTGTCAATTCTCTCTTGCAAATGACTTAAAATGTCGGATTGTCTCCATGACAACAAAATATTTTTAAATACCCACAGGAAAAGTAGAGTGGTGAGAAATTTGGAATTATTTGTACATGGGCTTTGGCCCGCCGCTTCCAATCCTCCAACTAGGAAATCAGAAGTTTAGGGCCCTCCTTACTTCACGATGGAAGCTGCGGTGGAGGACCGTCTTGTTGAAACAAAATTTGGTCTTCTTCTTGTTCAGCGTCATCAATTTGTGGAAAGACAAACACTTGTAAACTTTCCAGGTAAATGTTTGTCGTGATGTTTGGGTTCGCCACCATGCATTATGCGAAAACACTCATTAAATCCCAGGGAGTCCCCCACATGCTCGTAAATTTCATGTGGCCATTTCTGTCCTCAGATGCGACAGCTGTGACTGTTGGCGTGACCACTAATATGAAAGGCTGCCCCTCTGAACATCACTTGCAGCAAGAAATTACCATTCTCAGCAATTACACTCAGCTTCATTGTCCCATGGAGACTGCGCAAAAAACGTGCGCATGCATATTGAAGGAATCGTTACGATTAACACATTACAGCAATTGTAATTTTTTATCTCTTTTTATAATAAGAGTTCTTACGTCTCAAACTAGTTTCCATACTTTCGGCGATTCTGTACAGTGTAGGATTCATTTATAGTGCATGTGAACTGATGTGTGCATGGAAATAGCTGTAACACTAGAAAAAGTTGAATCGGGATATTTAATTCAATCCATATTCCTTGCAATAGGTTGCTTATACCGTACTTAACCCAACAAATTGAACAATCTATAGCAAATAATTATTTGTCAGTTATGTCCCTCGTACTTAACTATGAACTTGCCTCTTTGGCAGAATTTGTTCAAATTTTACTCCTTTTTAGACACCTCCCTGATGATGACTTGTAGAGGTAGAAACAGGTAGGAGGGAAATAAGTTACAAATAATTATTATTTATATATTGTTCAATTTTTGGATGAAGTAGTGTGTAATTACGATTAAAAGAGATAGGTTATTTTGTGTTACTAATTTGACACATGTTGACGCGCCTCGCATAAAGGCCAAATTAAAACTCCTCTGTGTTGGAACCTGATACTTTTGGACCCATTCTTTATTCCTTTTACAGTGTTGACTAAGTATGGTCATTTCATTCTTCTCGTTAAGTAAAGCGATAACCGCCAGAGTCTCCGAAAGACGGTAAGAAACCTGAGAATTTCATAAAAGACGATTAATTCTGAGGACCTGATCTTCTAAATAACGATTCTGATAAAACGATTAAGTTTAATTTTTCAATGAATTTTTAATTTCTACTAAGATAAGGCCTATTACAAAAAGAAGAATTATTCCATATATAACATACTATATGTTCCTCTCGATAATTAGTTTGTAATTTTTTTTTGTAACCTAAACAGCATTGGTACGCTGAATGGACTTTTCACAGAAGAAAATATTCAGCGGAACTGATTCCTGCACGCTTACACCCAGTAACAGAGGTTGTAAGATGTTTTTCTGTTCGTTTGGCGGAGACTGTGAAGATACCTATTGTATGGGATGTGACTCCGTAGAGCCTGGTAGAATTTTATCCATATTATTGAAGAACATACAGCATCCTCCAAACTGTCGGCAAATTTGTAAGAGCCTACACGACGTCACATACCGGAAGACTGTATCCTTCTAGATATTTTGCTTTGGCATGTACATTCACTCTCTTAGTACTGTGTTGTTGAAATTTCAGTTCAAGAAACTTTTTCTTCGAACGTGGATGAATATTGAATTAGGGTGAGATGTTGGTTCAACCCTCTCTCGGTACACGCTCACCTTTAACTCAGGCTAGATTACAAACGCATAGAAAAGTTATTCTCTTTTAGATTGAAAAAATACACGACAGAGAGATATACCGGGATGGAGATACGAAATAAGATTATGTACTTTGGAGGGTGGGCTGTATAAATTCTGCCAATACATTCCTGATCGGGAGTATGTTGTGAGGAAATGAAATAGAGTTACACTGCCACTTTTAAGAACGGGTATGCGAACTTTTGGATGGGCCGGGTAGCTCAGTCGGTATAGCGACTGGCTACGAGTTTGACGGTCCGGGGATCGAATCCCGTTGGGGAGGAAGATTTTCCGCACCTTTCCAGACCGGCCCTGGGGCCCACCCAGCCTTCTGTACAATTAGTACCGGATCTTTCCTGCTGGTAAAGAGCGGCCAGGGCGTGAATCTGACCCCTCACCCACTTCTAGTGCTGTTGTCAAGAAAGAGTAGAGCTATACCTCTACTCTCCCTATGTGCTGTACGGCCTGTACAGGGCTTTAGTGCTTGTACAAGTGTGCACTTTACCTATGCTTACTTTTGGTAGCATAATGTCCTGTGTACAGGTGTCCATCAGTTTGGCAGAGAAATATTAATGACAACAAAGGAATTATTTTTAAATTTCTGACTGGAAATAAAACGTACACGATCGGGAGTAAATATGATAATAACAAAATGTTTCTTATAGTTATACGCTTTGGTGTCGTGGACTGGATTTACCTGGCTTCTCATGTGGACACAGTAAAAAAGATCGAAAATTTTTCCAGAAATGTGGAAGATAAATTACAATTCTAGGCGCGAGAAGGGGACATGAGAAAATTCCACACTGAGGACCCACCAGGATTAGTCCAATCGAACATAATTTAGTCGAGACATCGACCTGATCCCCAGGGTTATTGTACCCCAGCGTGAAATGTTCATTAACTTTCATAGAATGGAAAACTTTCCTTGAGCAGCTAAACCTCTTTCAGTTTATAAAGAACGACATGAAATTTTAAGCCTTCTCTTTAGGACTCTCAGTGTTTTCAGTAGGAAGATGCTGCCTGCAGGCAACATCGTCGGTGCATTTTACCACAAGCTGTAAACACAGTCTAGTGTTCCTGAGGATGGGCGAAATTATCGCCCGAAACGTGTTGAGCTGATTTAAATTACCAATAAATTATTATTGTTGCATCTAGTTGGTCGTTTATGCTATTTTATTAGAATTAATAGCAACATAACTAAACATAAAATTTCAATAAAGTCCCTTCTCTTACAACAAACCGAAATTTAATTTTATGGTCACGTATTATGCAAGAGAAAAGTAAAACAACAAACTATATCGTAGGGAGACCCAAAATATTTTTTTACCTTCAGGAAAAAATTTATATTATTCCCCATTCATTATGTGCTTCAATTCACTGGTGCACACATCACGGACGGCAGGTTACCCGGACGACTAAGTTGTATATTATGGCGCCTAATATTTGAGTGTCTTCAGTAAGAAATCTCCCTCGCTTCGTCCATTAGAAGCTTAGAATTTTTAGTCGCCTCTAGATTTATATACTTCATTTAGTTTTGTGTCTGAAACGTACATTTATCACGAAATGATAGTTTGTATGTTCGTTTTCGAATAATGCTAATGCTATGGTTAGGGTTTAAAGTTTGGGATTTAATGGATGTACTGCAAACTGCAAAATTTCAAAACTCTGCTTATTTCTCACACAGTATTGTTATGTGAGCATTATTATTCTCAGAACAACAATGGTATTTTTCCCTAACAGCATCAGCAGATTCTTCTTTATAACAGAGATGAGTTAGTCGTATGTGAGTTAAGAAGTTAATTCTTATATGCACTTTTAATTATAATTTCTCAATTCTGTGAGTTTCTCAACCAGTTTAAATTTTGAGCGAAGAAATGCCTACGGGATTTTTACAACTATTGATTAGAAGGGGAAAATAAATAAATTCCGAGATGAAGCCTACAAACAATGTGAAATTTCTTTATAAAGTTAAACTTTTACCACAATGTAACTTCATTTTCGCTGGCCATTGGGTTTTGTTCAAGATGCCCTATGGGGCTTACTTTAGTTCACCATAATTGTTAAACAACTTGATGTTACTTCGTAAATATGTCTCTTATTCAGAACTGCATTACAGAGCTATTCTAAGTTATGTATCCTTCCAAAGAAGAAAAATATCTTCATTTCTTTGAACAAGGTAAAATTCACTCTAAAACAGGCTACGTAGGCCAAGAGGGGGAATAGAGGTGTAGCTCTACTCTTTCTTTAACCCCGGCGCTAGAAGGGGTGGGTGGTCAAGGCCACGACCCTGCCATCTTACCCCCCGGGAAAGACCCGGTACCCATTGTATGGGAGGCTGGGTGGATCCCAGAGCCCGTCTGGACAGGTGAAGAAAATCTCGCCCCCACCGAGATTCGATCCCCGTAACGTCCAGGCCGTAGTGAGTCGTTATACTGACTGAGTTATCCAGGCGCACGTTCTAGAACAAGGGAGAATATAATTATAGCTGTACTCTTCCTTAAAATACAGCGCTAGATGGAAGGAATGGTGAAGGCCGCTTTACTCCTAACAAAAGACCACGTACAAACCATACAGGTCCCTGGTTAAGCCTGGAGGCATTTATGGACGGGTACTACACCAACTATTCCATAAAAAGTTTACATTCATTGTTCCGTGCATTATTACAATTGTTCCAAAATAATTACCAACAAGATGACACTTTTGGACTATCCTTTATTTCAGGGTTAGTCGTCCTTCACTCTACATGTTTCGAGCTTCAGGGAGCTCATCATCAGGAGTTTAA
>Ga0123352_10004630_pt1 | contig 20311 bp, 25 predicted proteins | sample TergutLab28metaG_FD_89700 | JGI IMG/M metagenome (GOLD analysis project Ga0123352, IMG submission 89700) | Labiotermes labralis P1 segment gut microbial communities from Petit-Saut dam, French Guiana - Lab288 P1 | ecosystem: Host-associated > Arthropoda: Insects > Digestive system > Gut ...
ACGGGAATCAAGGGCGACGGGCAAAGCCGTTACTTGCAAGGTTGACGGCTTTTGCGGGAGTGCCGCCGTTGGAATCTCCGCGGCGTGTGAAACGACCTCTATACCGTCCTCCGCGTGGTTTATGATTCACGACCCGCACATATTCGCCTTTGGCTATTACGACATACCCGCGCTAAAGAAAGACATCACCATGCTTGAAAAAATCAAGCAAGGAATCATAAGCGCATACGCCGAAAAGACGGGGAAAGATAAGCAAGAAATTTCCGACCTTATGACGGCGGAAACGTGGTACACGGGCGATGAAGCCGTTGAAAACGGTTTTTGCGATGAAATCATGTTTGAGGAAGAGGGTAACGCCGAGGAATCGGAGGACAACCCCGAAAACATGAGCTTGCTTGACGTTTCAATGTATAGAAACGTCCCGACAGCGTTGTTAAACAGCCGCACCCCCGCGGCGGCGGTTAAACATATACAAAATCAAACCCAAAAACAAGAAGGAGTGAAAAACAGCATGGAAATTAAGAACGTGGAGGAATTGAGAGCGGCACACCCAGAGCTTGCGGCACAAATTGCCGACACAGCCGCCGCCGCGGAGCGCAAACGCATACAGGATATTGAAAACATTGCGCTTCCGGGCTTTGAGGGGATTGTCAACAAGGCAAAGTTTGAAACCCCGACCGCCGCCGCTGAAGTTGCTATGAATATCATAGCAGAGCAGAAAAAGCAGGGCGCGGCGCATCTTGGGAACGTCAATGAGGACGTAAACAACAGTGGCGTTGGCGAAGTCACCGCACAAGGGCATGAGGGCGGACACGAAGGCAAAGACCCTTACCTTGCGGCGGTTGACAGCGAAATGCCGAAAACTACTTAAAGGGAGGTAAAAAATCATGTACGGAATCAATAAGGCAGTAAGCAAGCCCGACAACTTTTTTGCGGGCAGTTTCCCGATTGCAACAGACTTCGGGGAAATCAAGAAAGGCGCAACAGTCCGCGCCCGTGTCCCGGTTGTAAAGGGAGCGGACGGCATAGAGGAAGCAACAGCGGCAACGCTTGGCGATGTAATCGGCTTGACGGCGGCAGAACCGAGCGGCAACGAGGTTGTCTACTACCTCACGGGTGAATTTTTCACACAAGCTATCACACTACCGAACGGCGTAACCGCCGAAGCACTGAAGCCCGCCTTGCGTAAGGTGGGTATTTTCTTGAGGGAGGTAAACACAAATGTCTAACGGAGTTACTTATAGTCCTTTCGAGCCGCGCACGATGGGCGAGGTTATCAAACGCCTACCGCCCGTGCGAACGTTCTTTAAGTCAACCTTTTTCAAACGACAAAAGACCTTCGTAACAAGAAGCGTTGACGTAGACTTCAAAAAGGGCAACCGCGCCCTTGCGCCCTTTGTCCACCCCAGAATCGGCGGAAAAACAATGCCGAACCGGGGCTTCCAAACGAAAAACTACACCCCGCCGTATGTCGCGCCGGACAAAATTACAACGGTTGACGATTTGGTGAACCGTTCGTTCGGTGAAAACATCTACAGCGGAAAGACCCCGGCGCAGCGGGCAGTTGCCAAACTTGCGGAGGACTTCACCGAGCTTAACGAGATGATAACCCGCCGCGAAGAGTGGATGGCGGCGCAAGCCATTTACACGGGCGCAATCCCTGTTATTGGTGAGGGGCTTAATGAGGTTATCGACTTCGGCTTCACCAACAAAGAAACCCTTGCCGCCGCGCAACGGTGGAGCAACGCCGCTTCCGACCCGATAGAGGACTTGAAGCGTTGGCGTAAGCAAGTGCAAAAGACGGGCTTCGTCAATTGCGATATTTGCGTTATGGCGGACGACGTAGCAACGGCGTTCATCAATCACGAAAAGGTTAAAAGCCTTTTGGACGTTAAGGCGTATGACCTTGCCGTTATCAAACCGCGGGAAATGCCGAACGGCTTAACCTATGTCGGCACAATTAACGGCATGGGGCTTGATATTTACACCTATACGGAGTGGTATCTTGACGATTGGAGCGGCGATAAGCCAGAAGAGAAGCCGCTTGTCCCCGAAAAGACGGTTGCGCTTCTCTCAACGCAAGCTATGTACTCTATGTACTACGGCGCGGTAACTATCCTTGACGGGCGCGGCGGCGCGGCGGAAACATTTAAGACCGTCGAGGGCGCAAGAGTTCCCGACACATGGACAGAGCGCAAACCCGCCCGCCGTTTCTTGCAGTTGAACAGCAACCCCCTCCCCGTCCCGCATGAAGTTGACAGTTGGTTTGTTGCAACTGTGTTGTAATGGCGGCGGGCTTTAAGGCGCAAGTAAAACGCGACCTTGCCGCCGTATTCCACAACGCGGACGAACACGCGGACATGACAACGGTTGAGTACAACGGTAAGCGGTACGAAATCCCCGTTATCTTTGACAGCGACAGCAACAAAGACCGGGTAAAAATCATGCGGGACAACGCCGACGGCGTTTACGTTTCCGACATGACCGTTTTTATATCGTTTTACGACATCAAAATTGTGCCGCGCAAGGAAACAAAAATCATCATTGACGATACCGAGTACATGATAGCGCGGTCAAGCATTGCCGCGGGGAGCATTGCCCTTGATTTGGAGGTTTTAGACGAATGATAGAGATTATTTCAGATGAAGCCTTTGAGCGGGTAAAGCTGATTCTACACGGCGTACCAAATGGCGCGGAAAAAGCCCTTTACGGCATAATATCCCGCGCCACAACGACCATTAAAAAAGTGTCATTACAGGGCATAACGACCGTATATGACATTAAGCCGGGAGCAATTAAGGAAAACACAGCAATAAAACTTAAAACGCAAAAGGCAGACGGCGGAGTTGTCGGCACAATCCATTATTCCGGCGTAAGGATTCCGCTTTATCGCTTCGCCGTATCGCCAAAACAACCGAGACAGGGCGCGACCGTGAGAGCGCGACAACGCCGCGACAGGGCAATGACCGTGTTTCAAAACGCTTTTGTTGCCCGCATGAGAAGCGGACACGTTGGCATTTTCGAGCGGGACACGCGCCGCCGAACGCCGATTAGCGAAATCATGGCGGTATCTACCGCGCAAATGGCGGCGGATTCGGGAGTAATGCGAAAAGCCGAGGAAGCCGCACAAGAAACCATTGTAAAGCGGACAGAGCATGAGATACACCGCATTTTACAAGGATTCGGGGTGAGATAATGACACCGAACGTACTACTTGAAAGGCTCAAAGAGTTTATACAAGAAAACACGGCAGACATTATACTTGCCGTCCGCCCCGTGAAAAACAAGACCTTGCCGCCGCGATTGCGAGAACAGACCGAGGAAGAAGCGGAGGAAGTCACACAACGAGCCGCGGAGGTTCATTTAATGCGGCTACCAGACAAGGACGCGGAAACAAACCGAATACCGTATGTACTCTTGCAGTATTTAGCGGGAAAGGACGAACACCCAGAGGGGCGGCAAGAGGACACCACAGGTAACGTGAGAATCATTGTTGCCACCTATTCCGACAACGACAGCGAAGGGGCGTTAGACGTTTTGAACGTGATAACAAGGATTCGCATTGCGCTACTGAAAGCGGGCGTTGTCGGTGAGCAGTTCCTACTTCGCAAGCCGCTTGACCATCTGATATACCCAGATGATACGCAACCGTACTTTTTCGGTGAAATGATGACCGTCTGGGAAATGCCAACAATACGAAGGGAGGTACACACAAGAAATGAGTACAACGAAGAATACTAAAAACGTGTCCAATTCGGACACAGACACCGCCGCAGCGGAAGCCGCCGCGACCACCACGGAGGAAGTCACCCCAGAAACAGCCGCAGAGGAAACCGCCGCCGAAACAAAGCCCGCCACCGTGCAATACGAGGGCGTGACAAACTTTGTATATATCGGGGCATCGTTGCCGAACGGCAGACTAAAAAGTAACACCGTTTTAATCGGGACTTATGCCGAAATCACGGAGTATTACAAAGAAGCCATTGAGCTATACCCACCCGTGGCAAAGCTCATTGTACCCGTGTCACAGCTTGCGGAATCCCGAGAGAAAGCGAAAAAAGGCGGCAATCTCATTCACAAGTATTGTCAAGAGGTTGCCGACCTTATCACACCGAAAGGAGAAGAAGAATAATGTCGCAATTTTTTCATGGCGTAAGAACGCGCCAAGTCAGAACGAGCATATCAACCCCCGTCACGGCGGCAAGCGGCGTTACGTTTGTCGTTGGCACAGCCCCCGTACAAATACACGGCGGAGTAGCCCCCGAGGGCGGCGGCTCTCTTGTGTTTCAGAACGTCAATGTCCCGGTGATGGGGATAAACAACGGCGACGCCGTAAGAGCGTTAGGGTATTCGGACGATTGGAAAAAGTACAGCCTTTGCGAAGTCATGTATAACCACTACAGGCTATACACGACCGCGCCCGTGTTCTTCGTCAACGTACTTAACCCCGCACGGCACAGAAAGACCGTTGCCGCGCAAGTGTACCAAATTCGGGACAGACAAGTTATATTGCCGCTTGAAGCTATAGCGGAAACCGTCACCGCCGCAGACTACAAGAAGGGTGAGGACTTCGAGCTTTTCTATGATGAATCGGCTCTTGTCCTTGAAATCTTGGACGGCGGCGCAATCGCGCCGGGTGTAACGGAGTTGTCCGTAGCCTTTGACGCAGTAGCCCCCGAGCAAGTCACCAAAGCGGACATTATCGGCGGCTTTAACGTGGCAACAAAACAAACAACGGGCTTAGAGCTTATCGAGCAAGTGTTCCCGCGCTTTGGCGTTGTCCCCGACCTTATCATTTGTCCGGGTTATTCGCATGACGCGGAGGTTGCCGCCGTTATGACGGCGAAAGCAACGAACATCAACGGCATTTTCGAAGCGAAAGCCATTATTGACGTCGATACAAACGCCGTCAAGCACTTTGCGGACGTGCCCGCGTGGAAACGGGACAAAAATATCAACGACAAACATCAAATATTGTGCTTCCCGAAATTCAGACTTGCGGAGCGGGTTTTCCACGCTTCCACGCAAGCCGCGGGACTGATGGGGCGCACGGACACACTCAACAACGGCGCACCATCGGAAAGCCCGTCAAACAAGCTCTTGCGTATCAACGGCGCGGTTCTTGACGATGGGACGGAGGTATTACTTGACCTTCAGCAAGCCAACTTCTTAAACGCCAACGGCATTGTGACCGCCTTAAACTTTATAGGCGGCTTTGTTTTGTGGGGCAACGAAACGGCTTGCTTCCCTGCCAACACGGACGTAAAGGACTTCTTTATCCCCGTGTCCCGTATGTTCGGGTGGGTATCAAATTCCGTCATACTCACTTACTGGAATCAAGTTGACAGGAAAATGAGCCGCCGCTTCATCGAAAGCATCGTTGACAGCGTGAACATTTGGATAAACGGGCTTGTTTCGGAGGAACACCTTTTAGGCGGGCGCGTGGAGTTCCGCGAAGAGGACAACACACTAACGGGCATGATGGCGGGCAAAGCGACATTCCGCATATTCTTGACGCCGCCTAGCCCCGCAAGAGAAATTGAGTTCGTGCTTGAATATGACCCGTCATACGTCACAATGGCGTTGGCGGCGTAAAGGAGGGAAAAGTAAATGAGCAGAATCAATGAATCCGTCATAAACTTTCAAGTTTACGAGGACGCGACCGAGTATTACGGGATGGCGGAAGTGGGCTTGCCCGAAATCTCCAACATCACGCACGACGTACAGGGCGCGGGCATAAGCGGGACGTTTGAAAGCGTTGTCTTGGGACACCTTGAATCAATGACCCTTACACTCAACTTCCGCACCCTTGTACGGGACGCTATCAAACTGCTAGAACCCCGCGACCATCAAATAGACTTGCGCGTGGCGCAACAGGACAAAGATACCGTGTCGGGCAGAACCATTGTGACGGCTATGAAGCACGTTTTTGTGTGCAAGCCGAAAATGCTAAACCCCGGCACGGTTGCCCCCGCCGCCGCCGCGGACGCAAGCGGCGAATATGCCGTTACCTATTGGGCTACGTTCATAAACGGTAGAAAGACCCTTGAAATTGATATTTTGAATTTCATCTACTTTGTAAATGGCGTGGACTACTTGGCGGAAGTCCGGGCGGCTTTGGGTAAATAATCGGCGGAATAAACCCCGCCGATTTTCTTTGCCCTAAAAAACAAAAGGAGGACACACCATGAGCAACGACACAAACACAGCCACAGAGGACACAAACGCACCCGTGAACGGCGCGGATGGAGCGGGAGGGGCAACCACGCCCGAGAGCAAGAAAGGCACAAAGGCGGGCAACGCGGGCGTGTACGTCCACAAGTTCCGCAAGACCTATGAATTTGAGGGAAAAAAGTATGACACCCTCAACTTCTACTTCGAGAACCTAACCGGGCGTGACATGGTAACCATAGAAAGCGAAATGCAAGCCAACAACGAGTACGCGCTTGACCCGCTTTTGAGCCGAAACTTCCAAGGTAAAATGTCAGCACGGGCGGCAAACATCGGCAACGATGTACTGGAATCTATGCCGATACAGGAGTTCAACGCGATTACCAACGCTGCAAGAAATTTTTTAATAGATTCGGGCTATTAAAATGCCCGAGCGGATGGTTCGCAAAAGAGTGTTACCGCCTTGCCAGAGAAACGTACACCCCGATTGAGTTTTATGTATCGCTCACGATTCGGGAGTTTTTCTATTGGCGGGACAACATCATTGCGGCACAAAAAGAGGACGAAAAGAACAGACCAAAAGGCAAACGGAGCTAGGCGGGGGCGCGTCCCCCGCCTAGTAGCTTTTTACAGGGGGTGAACACATGGCGGGAAACAGAAAAGAACATGAATTGTTAATGAAATTGTCGGCGGCTCTTGGCTCTAATTTCAACTCCACGTTCCAGTCCGCTATGAACACCACAAACAGCTTACAAGGACATATTAGGGACTTACAGAGAACGCAAGGCGATATATCGGCATACCAAAGAGCCGAAGCCGCGATAGCGGATTTAAGAGAGGAAAAAGAGCGGCTAGAAAACGCGGGAGAGCGAAACGAAGCCGCTATTGATAGAGTAAATAAACAGCTTGCCACACAAGAGGGCAGACTATCCGAGGTGTCCGGGCGGCTTCAAGCGGCGGGCGTTGATACAAATGACTTGGCGGCGGAAAGTGAGCGGCTACGGCAAGAGCAAGAACGCCTTGTAAGAAGCCAAGAGGATTTAGCGCGGGCAACAAAGGCGGTTGAGGAAAATAAGCGGGCGTTAAAGGCTACTCAACGAGAGCTTTTAATGCAAATGGGGAAATTGACAATTGCCGCCGCCGCAATATACAGGGGGGCAATCCAACCCGCCGCAGAATTTCAGTCCAGTATGTCCGACATCCGGGCGCAAACAGGCATGACCACGGAAGAAATAGATATGCTTGGCGGCGTTATCCGGGAAATGGGGCGGACAAGTAGGCACAGCGGGCAAGAAATTGCGGAAGCATATGCCGCCGTTGCGGTCAGAGGTCAAGACGTCGCCCATAGCGCGGAGTTAATGCGGACGGCTATGGTATTAGCGGACGCAACGGGCGGCGATTTGGCAAGTACGGCGTATTTTCTAGGCAACTACTTCTTGAAAACGGGAAGAGATATAAGCTATGCAGAGCGATACATCAACGTATTTGCTCACACTGCACAGGCAACAGGAATCGGACTTGGCACGTTGCAAGACTATCTTTTCCGCGCCAACGCTTCGTTACAGCTTGCAAATATCAGCGGTACGGAAGCTACCGCGATTTTTGGGAATCTCTATCAAGCGGGTATTCGCGGCGCAAACGCTTACAGCGGTTTCCAACAAGTAATACAAAGCCTTATGTTGCCGTCAGACGGAGCGGCGGCGGCACTTGAAAGGCTAGGAATCAACGTACAGCAAATGAAAGATAGCGGTTATGACATGACCGAAATCATGTTCCGCGTTGGGGACGCGCTAGAGTACGTCGAGGATAACACGGAACGCCTTGCGATAATGCAAGACCTATTTACACAACAAACCGCTTTCGCCTTTGCAGACGAATTATTCAACCAACGCGATACATTGCGTGAGCTTATCCCCGAGCTATACGAAGCGGGAGACGCGGCGCATGGCATGGGCGCGGCATACATAATCGCCGCCGCCCGCACAGATAACTTTGCAACCGAAATGCAAATAGCGCGAAACACTGTAAACGACATAAGAATATCAATCGGGACGGCGTTAATGCCCGCCGTAAACGACTTGATAGGCGGATTTGCAGAGGGAGCGGGACGGGTTGCGGAGTGGGCGGAAGAAAATCAAGACCTTATCGTAACCATTGCGAAAGTTGCGGTGGGGCTTGGCGTTGCCAAACTTGCGGCTCTAGCCTTGAAAGTAGCTTATTTGAAAGTCAAAGGCGTTGTCCTTGCCGTTAAAGCGGTCAAAGCGGGTTACGCAGCGGCGCAAGCGGCAATGAACGCCAAAACAAGTATATCAATCGCACTTAGCAAGAAAGAGCTATCAACGACCTCCGCACTTATCGGGGCTTATATCGCAAAAGGGAAAGCGTTAGTAGGTAAAACAGCGGCAACGCTGGCAAGTAAAAAAGCGGTAATAGCGGAAAAAGTGGCGTTGGTTGCGTCTAAAGTGGCAACCGTGGCAAAAACAGGCGCGACAAAGGCGGCAACCGTGGCGCAATGGCTTCTTAATAAGGCAATGTTAGCAAACCCGATAGGGCTTATTATCGCGGCGATTGCGGCGGTAATAGCGATTGTGGTACTCCTTGTCAAGAATTGGGACACGGTAAAAGAAGCCGCGGCGCGTGTGTGGGAAGCGGTCAAAGATGTATTTAGTAAAATCCTAGAGTTCATCAAGTCCGTTTGGGAATCCATCAAGGCGGCATTTGCCGCCGCGTGGGAGTTCATTAAGGGCGTGTTTTCCGCCGTTGGCGAGTTCTTCGCGGGCGTGTGGGGCGCAATCACGGGCGTATTTTCCGCCGTGACGGGTTGGTTTTCTCAAAAGTTTACCGAAGCATGGGAAGCCATAAAAGCCGTATTTTCGAGCGTGGGAGCGTTCTTTACGGGCATTTGGGACACAATCAAGTCCATATTTACATCAATCGGCACAACGATAGGAACAGCCATAGGCGACGCTTTCAGAGCCGTTGTCAACGCAATAATCGGCTTTGCGGGACGGCTCATAAACGGATTTATCAACGCCATCAACGCGGCAATCGGGCTTATCAACCGAATCCCCGGCGTAAACATCCCGCTTTTGGCAACTGTTGGCTTGCCAATGCTTGAAAAAGGCTCAAACTTCACCCCTGCAAACTTTATCGCGGGTGACGTTGACGGCAAGGGCGGCGAAATCGTAGCCAACGCCCGCGGGCGCAAAGTCTTTACCGCCGCACAAACAAGTGAAATCTTCAAAAACATCAAAGCGGCAAAGGCAATGCTTGGCGCAACCACCCCGCCGCCCGTGTCCGATTCGGACACACGCCAGCCGACAATGGCGGAGCGCATAGGCGGACTTATCGGCGCACTTCGGGGCGCGGCGGGCAACCGCGCCGAGGAAATGACACAAGCCCCGTTGCCCGCGCTACCGGGCGCACCGAGGGGCGGCGGGCAGACATGGAACATTGAGTTCCGTACCGAGGTTCATATCAACGGCGATGCGCCGGGAGACTTGGACGAAAAGCTACAAAAGAACAATGAAAAACTGCTTGCCATGTTCAAAGAGTTTCTACGCAAGCAACGCGAGGACGAAGGGAGAATGGAGTATGCCTAATACTTACTTGACCGTTTCGGGTGACAAGTGGGACTTGATAGCAAAGCGGACACTTGGGAGCGAAATGCGGGCGGACGCACTCATAAACGCCAATAGAAAGTATCGGCATATCTTCATCTTCCCCGCCAACGTGCGGCTTGTCATACCGACAATCCCCGCAAGACCCGCGGGCGGATTGCCGCCGTGGAAACGGGGGGCGGCGGTATGAGCGACACCGCGCTTGCAAGGCGTACCATAATCGCCGTTTCCATTGACGGCGTAGACATCAGCGAGGACGCAAACAGATACTTAATAGGCATGACCTACACGGACAACGAGGAAGATAAGGCGGATGATTTACAACTAGGGCTTGACGACCGGGAGGGCGTTTGGCTCAACAATTGGCTTGACAGCGAGGACGGGACAAAGGGCGCGGAAATATCCGCCGTTATTATTCAAAGAAATTGGGAATCGACCGGGCATGACCGCGTACTTGGTTGCGGCTCATTTGAGATTGACAGCTTGGACAGTTCCGAGCCGCCCGCCGCCGTCTCAATCAAAGGCACTTCCCTCCCCTTTACATCCGCCGTGAGGACGGCAACCCGCACGAAAGCGTGGGAAAACATAACGCTTCAAGGCATAGCGGGAGAGATTGCCCGCAAAAGCGGCATGAAGCTCATGTTCGAATCGTCCTTTAACCCGTTGTATGACCGCAAAGAGCAAGTATCATTGTCGGACATTGCTTTTCTGAAAGGGCTTTGCTACAACGCGGGCATATCTCTTAAAGTGTCGGGCGGCATTATCGTACTATTTGACGCGGCGGACTACGAACAAAAGCCCGCAGTTGCGACAATACGGCGCGGAGAAGCTAACGTAATAAGTAGGCGGTTCAGCACATCAACAAATGATTCCAATTACGCTCACTGTCATGTGAGCTATACAGACCCACAGACAGGGCGGACGATAGAATACACATTTACAGCACCGGGGGCAGACCCCGAGGGGCAAACGCTCAAAATCAACGAGCGGGTAACGTCCAGAGAGGAAGCCCGCAACCTTGCAATGCGCCGCTTGCGCCAAAAGAACAAAGGAGAAACAAAAGCGGACTTCACGCTTTCGGGGGACACGCGGCTTGTGTCGGGCGTTACCGTTGATATTGAGGGCTACGGAATGTTTGACGGTAAGTACATCATAGCGACCGCCACACACAGCGTAGGCGGCGGAGGGTACGGCGTCGCACTGAAATTGCGCCGGGTATTGGAGGGGTACTAGATGGACTTACAACAAGAATCGGCATTAAACAACCTAGTTCGGATTGGAACAGTGAGTTCGATAAACGCCGCGAACAGGACGGCGCGGGTGGAGTTTTCGGACAAGCAAGACGTTGACGGTACGCCCTTAATATCGGGTGCGCTCAAAGTGATACAAAGCCCGCCGTTTATCCCGAGCGCGGGCGCAACACAGGAAACACAACCGAGGGGCGGTGGAAGCGGCACGACGGCGTTTGAAACCCATACGCACGGGCTAACTATACGCCCGTGGTTGCCGTCCATCGGGCAACTTGTGGTATGCCTATACCTTCCGAACGGAGAAAGCGACGGTTTTATATTAGGGGGTATTTGATTATGGCAATAATCGGTACATTTGGGGATATTGTTTTTTCAGTATCTAACAGGCAAGTAAAAACTATTGAAAGTCTAAGGTGGGAAAGTTCGGCGCAATACGCAACACATAACCGCCACTTACGACCCGTCTTACTAGAGTTCACGGGGACAGACCCGGACAAAATCACGATTACAACGTATTTTTCTGCATTTTTGGGCGTGAATCCCAGAACAGAGATAGCGAAGCTCTTAAACGCACAACGCAGCGGGCGGCATGAGCGGCTAATAATCGGGAGTTGGGCGTATGGGAAGCACAGATGGGTAATAACAAATATGTCAAAAAACTTTGAGAGGTTCGACAGCCGCGGCAACTTGCTCATTGCGCGGGTATCGGTATCTTTTATGGCGTATTCGGGGAGGTAATTACATGACGCACACTATCACGGCAAACGAGCGGCTTACAATCACCTTTGCGCCGGAAACGCTCATAGAGGAAATCATACAGAATGTAGCAATGATTTTGTCAACACCGAAGAACACCGCGCCGCTTTTCCGCGACTTCGGCACGTCGATAACATTTCTTGACCGACCGACGCCCGCCGCTGAAGCCCTTATTGTGGCGGAGATTTACGATGCAATAGAAATGTTCGAGCCGCGGGCAGAGATTATAAACGTGTCATTTGTGCGGGATGAAATGACGGGTAAAATTGTCCCGAGTTTGGAGGTTGGAATAAATGGAGAGTAATGCAGTACGGCAACGGACTTTCCCAGATATAAACTTCGTTGATATGGACACCGAGCGGCTTGCAAACAGCATGATAGCCGCATACGAAGCGTTCACAGGCAGAACGCTACATCAAGCAGACCCGGCGCGGGTTTTCATTTTATGGATTAGCGACATTATCATGCAAGAGCGGATTATCATTGACGCTTCCGCAAAGCAAAATGTCCCGCGCTTTGCGGAGGGTGATTATTTAGATTCGCTTGCGGAGCTTTTCAAAGACACCGAGCGGCTACAGCCCGCGCCCGCAAGAACAACTTTCCGCTTCCACCTATCCGCGCCGCGCCCATCCGCGCAAATTGTACCGAGAGGGACACGGGTAACAGTTGACGGGGATATAACCTTTGAAACGGAGGAAGCGGCAACCATTCCACGCGGGGAGCTATACGGCGACGCCCGCGCAGTGTGCCAGACAGCGGGCGCGGAAGGTAACGGCTTCGCACCCGGTCAGATAACGCAGATTGTTGACGTTTTCCCGTTTTACGAGCGGGTGGAAAATATCACAATGAGCGAGGGCGGCACGGACGCAGAAACGGACGAACAGCTTTACGAGCGGCTACGGAACAGCATGGAGAGCTTTTCGACGGCGGGCAGTATCGGCGCATATATCTATTGGGTCAAGACGGCTTCACAGCTTATCACGGACGTAAAGCCGACAAGCCCAGAACCCGGCGTTGTCGACATTCGCGTATTGCTTGCGGAGGGCGCATACCCCGACCAAGAAATGATAAACAAAATACGCCGCACACTTGACGGCAACGTACCCATGACCGACGACATACACATATCAGCCCCAGACACCCGCCCCTTCGACATTGATATTGTCTATTACCTCCCGCGGAGCGGGGCGGAAAGCACAACGACAATGCGAGCGAACGCCGAAAGAGCGGTTGCCGAGTATGTCCAGTGGCAAACCGAACGCATGGGGCGGGACATAAACCCCGACAAGCTCACTTACTTAATGAGGGCGGCGGGCGTGAAGCGCATTGACAGAATAAGCCCCGGATTTGAGGTAATAGCCGAAAACGAGGTTGCCGCCCTTGCGAAGTTTAGTGTCGAGTTCGGGGGGCTTGAAGATGAATAACACCATGCACGACATTGATTTTACCCGCACACTGCCCGAGCCGCTAAAGAATGACGAAAAGATACTTGCGCTTGGGCGGGTTATCGCGGGAGAGCTTCAAGAAAACATAAGGCTTGCGCGGCTCAATATCATTTACGCCCGCATTGATGAATTGCCGGAAGAGCTACTTGATATTATCGCCCATGACCTACATATTGATTGGTACGACTGCGACAGCCCAATTGACATTAAGCGGGCGGTTATCAAAGAGAGCGTGAGGGTTCATAAGCGCATGGGAACGCGCCCCGCCGTTGAGAGCGTGGTAAGGGCGTATTTTGGGAGCGGAGAAGTCCGGCACTGGTACGAGTACGGCGGCGAACCTCACCGCTTCAGAGTGTTAAGCAGTAACCCGAGCATTACGAATGAAAGATTTGCCGAGTTTTTACGGATATTGTCAACGGTCAAGCGGCTTAGTTCTTGGCTTGACGGTATTCTAATTGGGCTTACGGGTGAAATGCGCTTGTTTTTCGGCGTTATACGGCGGGAGTTTTCACGCGAAATGCACATCATGGGTGACGCTGATTTTGTAGACCAACTCATTACCATACACACGGCGCACGTCCTCAATGAGCGAACGCGGGAAGCTCACATTGTGGGGCGGCAAGATTATATTAACCTCAACTTCGGGGCGTTACTCTTTGAGCAAGCAAGGGAAACCGCCGCGATTGGAAGCGGACAAATTGAGGTCAAGCGCGGCGTGTTGATTTATGAGCAAACCAACGAAACATACAAATTAAAGGAGGAATCACAGTGAGTACGTTTATCAACAACGACATTACGGACGCGGGGCGGGTACTGCTTGCAAGAGGACACATGGGAGAACCGATAAAGTTTACCCGCCTTGCAATGGGTGACGGCTTTTTGCCGCCCGACACGTCGATACGCGAAATGACAAACTTAGTAAATCAAGTTGTCAGCATTCCCATATCGCGGCTTCGGCGCAACCCGGACGGCACGGTAATTATCGGCGGCACGTTCTCCAACGCCGACATTACAGAACCGTTCTTTTATCGGGAGCTTGGACTATTTGCGGAGAACGTGGACGGCGTGGAAAGCCTTTATTGCTACGGCAACGCCGGGGAGTTTGCGGAGCGGATAACGCCCGTCGGCGGCGGTTCGGTCATCACAAAGGCGATTGACATTGTAACGGCAATCGGCACAACGACAAACATTACCGCGAACATTGTTGCCGCGGGGGTTGCGGAGGAAATTTCTTTTGACGATACCCGTACACTGTTAGGCGCGTCCAACGTGCAAGAAGCCGTTGAAATTTTGGCGCGGGCGGATAATCAGCGGTTGCCCGTCATTGTCATATCAGAAACCGAGCCGACCGAACCGTGCGAGATATGGCTTAAACCCGCCGGGGGCGTCGAGTTCGACGCGCCGACCATAGACGGCGGCGGGAACGAAGAACCGGGCGGGACACCGCAAGAGTTACGCTTCTATTTGGCGCACTACTACGACAGGGTAAGGCGGCGGTTTTTCCCCTTTGCCTACATGAACACGGCGCAAAACGTCCTATTAAACCCCGGCGCATCGGAAACCGTTGCGGACGCTATCACACAGCTTAACGGGGCGCGTATTCAGATTTTGGCGGAGCTTTTTGCACACGCAAGCGACGCGTCCATACACGGCGAACCGGGACAGCTTGACAACGCGCTTATGGCAATCGGTGAGCTTATTCTACACATCAACGACAGCACTATACACATCACGGCGGCGGATAGGGCGCATTGGAGCGGGGGCGTGTTGACAGCACAAGAAGCCCTATTGCTTGCGGAGGAATCCCGCAATGCCGCGCAACAAGCGGAAAACCGACTTGCCCGCCTTGAAGATGGGCTTTTCAACAACATCACGGGCAATCCGTTTCTTATTTCCTTTGACACGCTAGACGGAATTAGCCTTGTTCGGGGAGTTTGGAACAGAGAAAGGCAGCGGATAGAATGTTAAAATTCGCTTGCTCTGCAAAAGAGTTGTCTTGCTTAATCGGAAATCTGTTTGTCGAGCTAGAGCCGCCTTGTACCGCGTGTGAGGACACCGAGCAAATAACAATTTGCGGGACTACACACGCCGGAGAAAAGGCGGTTCTTATCATAGGCAAAGACGGGTTCTATTATAGCGGCAACTCCGAGGACGTGATAAGTACCCGTGAAAGTAGGTGCATTGGTGGAGCAAGGTGCGAGTAAGCCGCAAGCCGAATTTCTTATCATTACAAAGGCAAAAGACCTTGTAAAACATACCTTTTTAATGACGAGCGAAAAGCGATACCCAAAAAAGTACAGACCATTAACCGAGCGGCTACACGACCGAACGCTTGAAATATTCGAGTGCATACAGGAAGCTAACGAGTTAGAGCTATCAGACCCGCGGGAGCTTGCGGAGCGGCAACGCTTACAAAAGAGAGCCTTGACGCTTTGTAAAACGGTTCTCTTCCTCATAGAATTGTCGCACGAAAGGGGGTGCATCAGCGTTGAGAGTTGCAAACACTGGTCAAAGTATGTGCTTGACGTAAAGTACATGACCGCGAAATGGAAGAAGCAAGAAAAAGAGCGGCACAAGCCGCGGTAAGTCCTTCGGGGTATGTTTTACATAGTTTCAACGCCCAACGCGTCCAACTCCCACAACGTCCGGCACGTCAACACTTCGGGCGTGTTGACGAACAACAACGCGTTCAACGGCAACCACGGCGTTCGTCCGCTTCAGTAGAAACCCCGCTCGAGTAAGCCGCAAGGCTGAAAGCAGAGGACTACTATCTAAAGGAAAGCATATCCCTCCGCCCGCATCGGCGGCGGTAAATACAAGATTGCCGATACTGATACATTGCACCACGCAAGGTAAAGGTTACGCACGGCAAGGAGATTTTTTTACATGACCGATTATGAAAAGGTGTGCGATTATAAAAACCTATACGCCGCGTACAAAAAGGCGCGTAAGGGACGGCGCGGTAAGGCGAGTGTTGCGAAGTTTGAAGCAAATTTGCTTGAAGCCTTGCATTACCTCCACACCCTGCTTGTCAACAAGACTTACAGAATGTCGGAATACATTGCCTTTGAGGTTTTCGCACCGAAAAGGCGCGTTGTTATGTCGGCGGCGTTTAAGGATAAGATTGTACATCACTCGCTATGTGATAACGTCTATGAGGAAAGGCTATCAAAGACGTTCATATACGACAACTACGCCGCACAGCGCGGCAAGGGTACGCACTTTGGGCTTAACCGCTTGGGAGAATTTATGCGGCGGTTTTACAGGCTACACGGGGCGGACGGTTGGGTTTTGAAATGCGACATTGCGAAGTATTTTTACACAATTCAGCATGACGCGTTGAAAGCCATATTGCGAAAGCACATAACCGACCCTAATACGCTTTGGTTGACCGATTTAATTATTGATTCGACCGATAACCCCGGAATCCCGATAGGCAATCAGACTTCTCAATGGTACGCAAACATCTATTTAAGCGACCTAGACCACTTCATAAAGGAGAAGTTGGGAATCAAGTATTACGGGCGTTACATGGACGATTTTTACTTAATCCATGAGGACAAGGAATACTTGCGGTATTGCCGCGGGGAAATCGAAAGACGCATTGCCGACTTGGGGCTTGCGTTCAACAGCAAAACGGCTATCTTCCCACTCAAAAACGGGATTGACTTTTTGGGCTTTCATTTCTACTTGACCGAAACGGGCAAGGTTATCCGCAAGATACGCCGCAAGAGCAAGAACAACGTGCGGCGCAAGTTGAAGCGCATGAAAGGCTTGCTTGCCAAAGGGGAAATCACCGAGAAAGAAATACAATGCTCCTATCAGAGTTGGAGAGGACACGCCCAAAAGGGCAACACATACCGCCTTGTCCGTAACATGGACGCTTATTTTAATAAACTGTATAAGGAGAGTGAAAGTAAATGCCACAAAAATTAAGCGCGTTACCAGTGGGCGCACTGGTAAGGGACACAAACAGCCGATACTTCGGGCAGACCATAACATGGCGGGTTGCCGCCCGCAATCACGCGGGCTATCCCGCAAACTCAACAACGCTCATTGCCGACAGGATTTTAGCGTTGTTGTGCGTTGACGGCAACGAGCCAAGCAACGCAGACGCTAACCGCCGCTCGAGCGGGAACAACCGCTATTTACACAGTAACTTGCGGCAATGGCTCAACAGCGAAGCCGCCGCCAACGCGTGGTACACAGCGCAACACCCACAAGATGAACCACCGAGCGCGGCGCGGGTATGGACGGGGCATAATCCATATCAAGCGATAGCGGGCTTTTTAGCGCACTTATCCCCGGACATGAGAGCCGCCCTATTGCCGACCACACTAACCGTTGCCCGCAACACAGTTGTTGACGGTGGCGGTTCGGAAACGGTAGTAGATAGGGTATTTCTTGCGTCCAATACCGAAGTTGGGCTTGCCAACGAAAACAACATTGCGGAGGGTTCGCGGCTTGCGCTATTCAGCAATGACGCTTCGCGCCTTGCCATACCAACGCCGCAATGCGTAAGTAATAGCTCATGGCAAGGGACAGGCTTCAACTCTACGGCGGCGTGGCATTGGTGGCTAAGAACGCCCGTCGCGTCCAACTCCCGCAACGTCCGGCTCGTCCACACTTCGGGCGTGTTGTCGAGCAACGTCGCGTTCGCCGGCAACCACGGCGTTCGTCCGCTTTGTAATTTGTCATCTGAAATCTTGGTATCTTCAACCCCGGACGGTGACGGAGCATTTACGATTGTGTGGATTCCGCCCCCAACAGCCCCCGACGGTATCACAACGCCCGAAAGTTTGGTAAGCGGCAGAGCCGCAAGCGTGGCGTGGGGAATCTCCACCGCGCCCGAAAGCGCGATAGGCGGGTACGTCTTAGAACGCACCGCCAACGGGGGCGCGTGGACAGAGATACACAGGGGCATAGCCCGCACACACGCCGACAACATATCCGACCAGTGGACGACGGTACAATACAGAGTGCGGGCGTTTAACAATCACAATATCTACGGCGCGAATACAACAAGCCCCGTACTTCATGTGACGCACAGCCGCGACCCCGTAATAAACGGGAGCGATACCGATTTAGGGGAGCGCAGCGGCGCGTTTAATCAGACGTACACCGTCACAAACCCGGACGCGCATTTAACCAAAACCCTTACAGTCGTCGAACGCATCAGCGGCAGGGTGAAGCGCACGTTTACCGCAACGTCCGGCGCAACAAACACTTTCAGCGTCACGGCGGACGAATGGCGGGAGCTTTTGAACGGGACGCACACCCTCACGATAACCGTAACGGACAACTTCGGCGGGACGGCAACGCGGACGCTCACGTTCAGCAAAAACGAAACGCAGATAGAGCTTATCCTTACAACCCCGCTTGAAGCGGAAGAAGCCGTCACCCGCGCCGTCATGAACATCACCCGGCAGATACCGCCCGCCGCGGCGTTTACGGTGGAGGTGTGCAACAACGGATTTGACGCTACGCCGACATGGGAGGACGTAACGCAAGCCGTGGTATCGGGCAATCGGTTCTTCTTGCAAAACACAGACCGAACCGCGACCCGTTGGGGCTTCAACCTCCGCGTGAGGGTAGAGCGCAACGCCGCGCAAGGTGACATCTTTATTCAAGGAATAGGGGGTAATTTTGAATGAGTGTAAAACACAGAGTAGACAGCTTGACCGAGCGGCGGGAGCAACGCGAAAGAGAGGCGGCGTTAGAATCCGCAACCCTGCTTATTTTTCGCAGTATGGCGCAAAGCGGGGTTATCCCCGCGCCCGTGGCACTAGAACACGCCCCATTGTTTGAGGTATGGAACGAAGGGGACATTATGGCAAGCGGAGAAATCCGCCGTTGCCCGGAGAACGGCAAGCTATACCGCTACGACACCGCGCCCGCCCCGCGGCTTGCCGCCGATAACGGGATAATGGCATTGACCGAGGTAATGGAATTGACAACGGAAGCACAGGCGCAACCCAAGACCACAAAAAGGGGCAAGCCAAAGCCGCCGTCAAAAAGCCCCGATTTGTGGGCGGAAGTAGTGTAAACAAAACGCACCCCCGGCACAACGATGCGCCGGGGGTATTTAATGGGGTGATTATATGCAAACGCCGGAACAGATTGCAAACATGGTTATAGAGCATACACGGGAAATCGCGGCTTTATGGGAAAGTACAAAATCATCCCACAAGCGCATTGACAACAACGAACGCATGATTGCGGGCATACATGAGCTTGCAAAAAGTGTGTCGGCAATGGCAACGGAAATCAAAGCACTAACAAACCGCGTGGACAAAAGCATCGAGCGGACGGAAGAAGGCTTAAAAGAGCAAGGGGCGCGGATTGGGAACATGGAAAAAATCATCAACCAGATTGAGCGAAACGAAAAAGAGCTTCAGAGACAGGCGGAGCGGCTTGCCGCAGTAGAAAAAGCCCCCGCCGATAAGTGGAGTAAATTTGTTTGGCTTATTGTGTCCGCCGTAGTAGCGGCGATTATGGCATACATCATCGGTAACTTCTATTGGGGGTGACAACATGAGAAGAAAAGAATGGTTTAGAAACGCAAAAATCAGACTTGCGGCAACCGTAGCGGGTGCTATTTCTGCCATTATTGCCGCTGGGCTACTCTTTGATTGGCGGGCGGCTCTAGGCGTACTTGTGGCGGAAATTGTGGCTTGCTTGGCGTACAGTATCAAAAAACTATATGAGAAAAAGGAAGAAGGTAACGGGTAATGTTACGATTAGACCAAGAGTTTATAACGCGAAACCCAACATACACAAACGGGCAGAGGATTGTTGTTAGGGGGCTTATGATTCACTCGATAGGCACACCACAGCCGGACGCAATGGTAGTCCGCAACAATCAGAATCGCGCCGATGCAAGGACAAGTTACCACGGGATGATTGACGGCTTGCGGGATAGAGCGATTCAGCTTCTACCGTGGAACGCCAGAGCTTGGCACGGCGGCGGCACTTCAAACAATACCCATATCGCAATCGGCATGAGTGAGCCTAACACAATTCGATACACAGGCGGCGCAAACTTCGTAGATAACAACCCGGAAGCTAC
>Ga0123352_10004632_pt1 | contig 20309 bp, 12 predicted proteins | sample TergutLab28metaG_FD_89700 | JGI IMG/M metagenome (GOLD analysis project Ga0123352, IMG submission 89700) | Labiotermes labralis P1 segment gut microbial communities from Petit-Saut dam, French Guiana - Lab288 P1 | ecosystem: Host-associated > Arthropoda: Insects > Digestive system > Gut ...
TATTACATACAGTAACACTGTAGATAAGTTACCTCACAATATTATACGGTGTAAGGCATATGGGATCCCAAATGCACAAAATAAAACTTGCAAAATGTTAAACGGTTCTTAGATCAGCCTGATGATGACTGTCACAAGTCGAAACATGTCGCAGTAATGTTATACTTTAAATGTTAGTTATGTTGACGGAAATATATTGTAATAAAGTAATATTCAGATAACGCAGCGGGATGACTTCATTCATTATTAAACACTTTTGTTTTGTGTCTCTGTTACAGACGGTATAATTACAACAGCTGTCTTCTAGAATATTACTACGCTGCGAATATGTTTTTTTCATGAAAAATGAAAACAATGTTTGCGTAATCACGCTTTAAATATTTCAGATTTTTCTTGCGGTACGTAGTTGTGTGTATTTGTCCTCATATGTCGGAGATCCGAGGTGCCAGGCTGGGTAAGTAGACCGGACACAGCCATCCCCATTGCAATTCTATTGACGTTCATTTCGCACATTATGCAAATGGTGAGACAGTATTCTGCAGGGCGCATAATTTCGTAACTAAACAACCAACACTGGTTGTGATTATATCAGGGAATTCGTCACCGGTTTGTTTGCTTCTTTTTCCAGCGATGAAGCAAAATCTTGGCGGCAACAAATTTGTTCGTCGATTGGAAACAGTTGTTGTACGACGGATCATAACACAGGACGCGGTCTTCTGTCAACATTGAATACAAACGCACGTCTTACGCTATCATAAACTTCTGAATTATGGCGAAGGTTTGTCGGCCAGTAATGGGCTAGCATTTTCATTCAATCGTAATTGTTCTTATAACAGAGTAAAACAACGCAAAAGAGTAGAAATACACGATCTAACATTAAACCAACATTTTAATGAACCAAAAGAATCAGATTTCTTTGCAAGAAACTACCGCTTTTCGACCGTAACATCCGCTGGTTTAAAATATCCACATCTTCAGAATCTGCTTCTGTAAGCTTCATTACTCTTTTCCTATTATCTGGATGCATGCGCGAGATATGGTCTTATTTTCTGGAGAGTTTCCTACCAAAATATTTTTCATATCAGTTCCTGAAGTTTGCTACTATCAAACAATGCCGTGTTTTTTGTCACATACTCCAGCTCTCTGAAGCACAGATCATGCACTGTTTTTTGTCACATACTCCAGCTATCTGAAGTACAGAGCATGCACTGTGTGCGTGTAACTACCACGTTTACCTCTTAATTCTTCTGTTATGCCCACATATTTTGCTTTGGACTTTGCTCACACATGACCTGGAACAGTTTGCTCTGTGTGCGTGAGGACAACACTTCTTTGCCAGTAAAAAATCAGCAGATGACGTGGGCTTCCCAGTAAAGTGTACTGGATTGAAATTTTTGCACGCAGGTCACAATTACGTGATTCTTTGTTATATGTGTTTGACTTTGAATTGTTGTAGAGGAAAAGGTTTAATATTTTATTTAACCCTTCAAGGTTCAGTGGTTGTTACACGTGTCACGCGGTTTTACATTTCAAACAAAACTCCCCCACCTGTAAGTGTATTTATGGTCTGCATGTTACTTAACAACAGAGACTTTCCTTATGTAGCAGTAAGTATTTGGTTCTGTAGTGAGGACGGACTGTATTTATGATGCGTATGGACCCAACATTTATGTGTGGTTCAAGTCAGTATTTAGCCATGAGGCCTGCCATGTCTCAGAAGTGTATTCGCCGATCTCTTACCGGGGAGGCCCTGGTTTGATTCCAGCTATTCCATGTGGGATTTTTTGTCTACAGACTTGCACTGAGACATGTTCTTCGCCAAGTATATCGGTTATTTCTCGAGTGTGTCACTGTATCATAAACTTATTCATCTTAAAACTACCCTCATGACAAGGACAAGCGGGTGACGTCTGGGAATCAACAAAGAAGCGAAGTCTTCAGGATATTAGACAGCACTGGAGAGAAAATAGCTTCTACTTTAGCCGTCAGAAATGTGAGTACTAGACTTTAGCTGTTCGAGAGTAACAGCATTGTTTTAGAGGCAGCATCTCGGAAACATGTACCGCGTGTGGCCTAATCATTTTAATGCTGGTGTTTCAATTTTTATTATGATAAGCTCCACCCTGTTTATTTAAGGCATTGTTTGAATATAGCATCGTCGGAATTTAAATGTACAGCTACAGGTAAGACATGCAGGATGGCAGACTGCTAAGATTGTGGTCTAATTGATGACTACAGTTAGTATAATCATCAGTTGCATAATTCCTGTGTCGGCAAAGAGTAATATGTTGCCCTGTTTCCTCTTTAAAACTTTCCATTAATACTCTTACAATTTTTTTGTTCTGAACGTCCATCCAAAAAGGATGAAATCTGATTATATGTGTAATAAAATACGGTTTAGAGTGACGTCAAGTGTATATATTTGTCAATATTTACTGGCCAAAATACGTCACCTGTGCTATGGCCGTAAAATTCGATTTTATAATTTATGTCAAAAATGACAGGCCAGTCCATAAACTGACGTCATTTTAACCGCGATGGAATAATTGGTTCTGAGTTATAACGGAAACTAAGGAGCATGGCGTGTGTAATGACCAAATATTAAAACACTTGCTGCCTGCTTGCAGATTTGAGTGTTGTCAAACCTAACAACCCTAACAGGGTATAAGCCTATAGGCCTACTGCCAGTAGATACGTGTGTAACACGTGCCTGTGTCAGTTTTAGAGAACAAACTAAAATTACTTAATTTTATTTTCACCATTAATTAACATTTCGCTCATCTGAGCCGTTAAGTTTGTTACTCTTTCTTATGGCTGATATTGTTTGATTTTCTGAAATAAGTAAGCCCAGTATAATACACGTTATAATGTCCATTGAGCAGTGTCTCCCTTGAAAAACCAACAGTTCTTGGTCTAATCGAGAAATTACGAATATTTTAAATTGGATTATCGTCTTCGCAACAGACTGACACTGGTCAGCAGGTTGTATTCTGCTTTACTGCTGCCTTTGAATTATCCTGTATAGTTTAGGCTGCGCCACATTACTTCTCTGGGCCGGGTAGCTCAGTCGGTATAGCGACTGAGCTACGGGCTGGACGGTCCGACATCGAATCCCGGTGGGGACGAGAATTTCCGCCCGTCCAGACCGGCCCTGTGGCCCACCCAGCCTCCTTTAAAATGGGTACCGGGTCTTTCCCGGGGGTAAAGTGCGGCCGGGGCGTGCTGCTGACCACTCACCCCCTTCTACTGCCGCGGTTATGAAAGAGTAGAGCTATACCTCTACCCACTCTCTGGGCCACACCGGGCCTGTAACGGGATCACTTTACCTTTTACTTTTTACATTACTTCTGCTAGACTAGTCTTCTTACCGTCGACTACCCTCTCTTATGACAAACCGTTTTCTGAGACTTACGTCACGGTTTCTGCACACGTGCTGTTATTTTGTTAATTAAAAGTATTAGCCTAGATGCACAGACATTGCTATAGCATGAAAGTATTTCTAAATTTTAAATCGTAGAAATGTGATTAAATGAGGTGTAGGTTTACTAAAAAATCTTATGTTTATTGGACCGTACATCATCTTCATAGTTGAATAAATAGAGACCAACTTGATGTCACTTGCTTTTTTATTTCATTATTTAATGTTCAACATGTTTCGGATGTATTAACATATACATCCGAAACATGTTGAACATTAAATAATGAAATAAAAAAGCAAGTGACATCAAGTTGGTCTCTATTTATTCAACTTACTAGAAAATTTTGTTATAATTTGAACATTTAATTTGTCAAATGTATTTATTGAGAATTGTGAGCACATTTCATGACGTAAGCTACGATATTTAATCCCATGTACAGTCTTCATGTCTACTCCTGTAATTGAAAATCTGTCTAACGAATTCAAGTTTGGTTTCAGTCCAGCACAGTTCAAAATTTACACGAAACGTAGATTATAAAGGTAATTACATTTCCAAAAGAAATTGATATAGTGTAGGCTATGATGTACGGTAATGACTGCGTCTGATTAACATCTGTAACTTAAATGGCTTTCTGTACACTGGATATCAAAGAACAGACTTCTGACGTTATACAGTGGCTGTATATGACGCAATTTTCTCTGTATGTATTGCGGTTTTTTTTTCTGCAATAAAAAGTCATCATGGACATTTCGCTGTAAAAAATTGCACATAGCCAACTGTTCTCAGTCTTTTAAAATACTTTATTAATAACAATAAACTGGCAATTAGCAATTAAGCCTTTACCAGAGACCCTTATCTTATACAAAGCGATAACATTCCTCCATTCTGTGTGTTCTGGTCCTGAAGTACCTACACATCTAGCTTGTCACCTGTTTTCAACTGCCTCTTACCGTGACTTACACTCGATTTAACTCAGGCTCCCTTTCCTGCTTATTGTTATTTTGCGAGAGGTAAAATATGCTGGTTGCCCCGGGCGACGGCATCATATTACGTCACGCCTACAGATTACTTGGCAGGCATCTTATGGGCCGTGACATGGAGAAGAGTGGAATGATAAAAGGGTATATACGAACACGGATAGAGTTCAAAGCGCTTAATTGCTTACTAAATGGAAACCAAGTGGTTCTGGGGAGACGTGCAATGAGCTGTTCATTCAATAAAGCTTTCGAAGTGGTAAAACAATGGGAATTTTGGAGGGAGGATAATGTAAATAGCAGTTACAACAATAAAACAGTTCATGGAATGAATGTTTGTTAGCCCTGAAATGACATTTAATGATTTCGTAGTGTTTCGAATTTCTAGGGAATTAAATTTTTCAAAATTTCAGTTACCTAAAATAATTTTAATTTCTCCACAGCTGCCGGTACAATTTCCCCATCCTTCACCTGCACCAATACGATATGTCAGACAGGTACGGTACGTATAATGGACCTGATCGAATGTGGTACCGAATGTACTTGTAGCTTATATTTTTCCTCTCTTGTAAATCAAAATGGAGTTACAGTATTTTCTGAAAGAATAAGGCCATCTGGAAGACTCAAGCACAGATGGGAGGTTAATATTAAAGTGTATCTTAAATTAATCGGTTGGGAGGAGGGACATGGACTCATCTGATCAGGCTACGGGTAGGGACAGGTGTCGAGCGCTTTTAAATGCGGTAATGAGCGTTCGGGTTGCATAAAATTGGACGAATTTCTTGAGGAGCTGAAGAACTTTTAGCTTTTGAAGAATTGGGTTCCCCGTGGAATTAGTTTATTAATTAGTTAAATTAATTTGACCTTCAGGTGACCGTGAAACGTGATAATTTCTTATAATAAACCAAGTAGATGCACTAATTTCTCAAATTTATTTTTCGAATAAAACTCTACATGTTTCGGACAGTTCCTCTGTCCATCATCAGGAGTTTTTCACTGTACACACTGCCCGTGGTATATGTCATACAGGTTTGCTGACAGCTCGACAGCTGTCAGCAAAACTGTATGACATACACCATCGCTGTGTGTTCAGTGAAAAACTCTGGTGATGGACAGAGGAACTGCTCGAAACATATCAAGTTTTATTCCAAAAATGAATTTGAGAAATTAGTGCATCTAATTGGCTTATTATAAGAGTAGTTAAATTAGTCAGTCAGTCGGTCACCTCAGTCAGCCAGTCAGTTAGTTAGTTAGTTATGGTGCTGTAATATTGCTGTCTCCATAACAATCAGAGCCATCTTCATTGGCAGAACTGGGGCTGCAAGAGAGTAACATCTGTCCCGGAAGAAGACAAAAATAAGGGGCTCATCGAAGAAAGCCAGAAAATATCTTTTTATTGAAACAAATAAATGGTCTGTTATTGAATAATCAATTAAAATTTTTTACTTCGTATCTGAAGTGGTTTTATTAAGTGACGGCCTAGGTTACCTGTAGGAAGAAATTCTGAATTGTCCTCCAAACGATATTTGTGTGTGTCGTATCACGATGCGTGTCCCTAATATTGCCAACCCACCAATCATTTCCCCAATTGAAGGAAATTATTCGAGACCTTATTGCACTCTGGCGCCTGTGAAGACGTCGCAGCATCCCATTTCTTGGATGCAAGAAATATAGTCGTTGTTTACAAAATACCACCTTCACTTACAAAATGTGTCGCAAGATGCCGGTGTAATACGAAAGTATCATTAACCAGAAAAATTAAGCCTTAACGGACGGCATTTGTAGGAAAATAATTCTTTTATATCTGTGTTCTGTTACGTGCTTAGAAAAATTTTTAAACATTATCTGTTTTAAAAATACAATTTCTTGTGTGACTAAGTGAATTTATACAGCGAAATCCATTGTTTTCGACTAATGCCTATATTAAAACACGAACAAGGAGAAAGGTGGTGATTATGAGATTCTCGTACATTTATATGCAAGTCAGACGGTGGTTCATAAGGAAAAAATACTAAGTTGGTAAAATTCCAGCAGTATAAGTGAAATGTTTACGTAGTAGGATGCCTCAGGATTGTATGACATGTACTTCACTTTCTAAGTTAACACTAAAGAAAACGCCTCCATTCTGCCTCAAGAAGAATAAACTTATTTAGAATTATGGTTCGGTTTAACCCATCTTAAGAGGAGGACAATGGCAGTTCCGAAACACTTCTATTTCCTTGCAAACCACAGTGATAGAGAGAAATTAAAGCTAAGATAAAGTTCACCCTGTAACAGGTCATGAAGGCACATAGAGGCAGTAGCAGTATAGCTCTTCTGTTTCTTAAACTTCTGCGGTACTGCGCTCCGGCCTGCTTTACTCCGGAAATGACCCGGTATCCCTTTTATACGAGGTTGGGTGTGCCCCAAGTCCGGACTGGACAGGTGCGGCAAATGTCGCCCCCCGCCGGGATTCTATCCCCGGACCGCCAAGTCCATAGCGAGTCACTGTATCGACTGAGCTACCCCGGTCCATGATACGGAGAAATTAGAAAACCAAAACATTCTATGAAGTCGGAACAAACATCAGAGTTTTCCGTGGTGAGCGCAAGGCAAATAACATAAGCATCGTGTGACTTCATTTGTTCACAGAAAGTGAAGCGACAGACAGACTTCCACTGCTTCCTTCACTCTGCAATCATTAGAAACGAAGTATATTGTCAGTGCATGGGCGTGTTTTGTTTCGAGCATAAGAAGTTAGTTACTAGAACTGGGATGTGAAAAGTTACTTTTGTTGTTGAGTGTATGAATGTCAGTGGTTGTTAGGTTTAGAGGAAGAATTATATCGTAGGGAGGGGAGCTCGCATTTCGTATAGCTGACGGGTTGCTTTTCTTTATCTTCAACTTCTTTTTCTCTTATGTTACGGTTCACTTCGCCTCAGCGCGTCTCTGGCGTCGTGGCGCTGCGGTATGACTGCAGAACTCGACTTCAGCAACATCAGCTGTCATCTGACTTTTGGACGCTTTTCCCAAAGCATACTGCAACACATTTTCTGTCCTTAGATTTCTTGTTTTCCATCCTACTTTACCTAGACGCTTCTCCTCGTTTCTGTATCTCTTATTTAACCATATAACCCTTGGCTTTCCTTTCGTGAAAGTGAACTTATAAATAGGTATGTCAGTGGAGATTTCTGAAAAACGAAATACGGAAGTTTGTGGAGTCACAACTGTGTTTCTTATGAACAAAGTTTGAAACAGAGACGATGTATCTGTGGTTTACTTTCTTGCTGTTTAATCCCAAGGACTTATCATAAAACAAAAAGACAAAAAAGAGAAGCAAAGGCTTCGTGATGAAACGTTCCATTCAAATGTTTTATTTAGTGTGTTCAAAAGAGCAGATTAACTAATATATTAACTACACAGTATGATAACCTATTTATTAGGCTCGCGTATACGACTTTCGACGCAATAGGTTAGCCAGCCCAAAAATTTTTTATGATAATTTTTCCATGTGTAATTTACAAAATACTTGCAGGCGATTTGTTGGTAATTGTTAATATTCGTACGGAACAAACAAGTGAATTTGTGATCTACATTCACATGCGGTTTTACACTTCCACAGGCATCAAGCGTTACGTTACACGTAGTATTGCTAGCTTTCCGTCTTTGTCTTTTATTTTCGCATCCAAAGAAGCAAAGGCTATGCTTCTTCCGGTCTTCCTTTACAGGATGACGAACGTACATATTTTAATTGTATTGAACCTTTCGTATTGTAAAACAATCTCTTCAATGTTCTTTCAAGCATTCTACATGTCTATCGCTTCTCATTCTCCTATGTTTTATCACCGTAATAATAATAATAATAACATAATATGGTTTAACTATATCTGCGAAGAAACAAAATCGATGGCATTTAAAGGGCGAAATCCAGTGAGAACTAAAATTGTAACAGAAAACAAAACTATAGAACCAGTAATTTTTTTTAACTATTTAGGAAATATGATATCTTATGAAGGAGAATTGGACATTGATAACAAATTAAATACCTTTTTGAAAATTACAGGTATTTTAAATAATGATTTTAGACCACAAAATCTCTTAGGAAAACAAGAATAAAACTATACAATACACTAGCCCTTCCAGTTTTGTTATATGGCAGCGAAACCTGTACTGTTAAAGCAAGGGACGCCAGAAGAATAACAGCAGCAGAGATGAAATACATGAGAAGAACAGCAGGATACACTTGGACAGATTAGAAAACAAATGCACAAATTACAAAGGATTTAAAAATAACACCAATTTTGGACAAATTAATGGAATACAAGAAAAACTGGATACAACATATAAATAGAATGCCTCGAAGTAGATTACCCAGGGTAATGAAACACTACTACCCAACTGGCAGAAGGAATCATGGTAGACCTTTGAAGAGACTGCTAGATACGTGAGACAGGAACGGGTCAACAAGTGACCCAACTCCATGACAGACATGTGATGACGATTATAGTAATAATAATAATAATAATAATAATAAGGCCTGTATTTCTTATCCATTTAAATGGCTGAATCTTAGTGACAAACGGTACTCTGTATCATAACTGGCTTTTGGATTTTTGTCGTTTCAGAACACTTCTTAACCCTATAAATCATGTTGATTAACGTACACCCGATGTAAGCCTTCTTGCATTTGAGTACTTTGCATTCCGGCAAGAGAGTATATTTTTGTGGCGCTCAGAATAAACAGCGATACTTCCCAGAACATTATTCAACAAATGGTCGTTTTTATCGAGAAGGACTCATTCTCGTGTGGTGGAAACTGGATTTTTATGTACCGTTTAGATGAATTTCATAATTCATAATTTTAATTTACATTATTTTCTTTCCTCTGAAGCGATCTGGGCCTAACCTGCTTGTCTCAAGAGTGCTGTGCTGTATATAGGTACATGCTTGCTAATTAATGAATTCGCAGTCCATTACTGTGCTTTTAAATAAGGAATCTATCAGCTGTAGTCATCTTGAATATTGTGTGTTTCAGTTGGACTGAAGTTAGAAAGTTTCTTTCTGCTTTCTTGGCGAACGGATCACAAAGACAATACGTGTAGTCGAGTTCGTGTTCGTCCCTTCCTATTTCTGAGAGTCCCAGTGGGATATTGATTAAATTTTGTGTCATACAGTATATATGTGATGTATCTGTATTTTATATCTGTGCCAAATACTGTTGTGCTAAGAAGTCCTGCAGTTTGTCCATACGGCGTATATAATACGCATTTTACACAGTTTTCGCAATACGTGTTGACTCTAGTGGACATAGACTGTGTTTTATATGGGGCACGAACCAAAGTCCTTTTTATATGTAGTTTATGTGGCAGTCTTCAGAAGGTCTGTTTATGTTAGCCTAGGTCTGGAACCTGGTTACCTGAAGCTCAAATAGGACATTTATTTCTGGAAAAGTACAAAAATTTGTAGCATGCAAATATAAAATATTGATTTTTTAAAAATATTTTCTCGATCAGGATTAGGCGTGTATTTGGAATTCCTAATTCCAAGACAACGGACAGTCGTCTAAAAAGAATAATAAGTACCAAATGTCGTACACAGTCGGTTGTACCTCTTGATGATGGCCGTAGATAAGCCCGAAACATGTTGAGGTTGACGAAATATACTAAGAATAAATTGTGCATCAAGTTGGTTATTTTACACGATTTTTCGGGTGATTAAGTAAAAAATAATAAGATGGGCGGGGTATGTAGCACGTATGGGGAGAGGAGAGGTGCATACACGATTTTGGTGGGGAAACCTGAGGGAAAGAGATCATTTGGAAGACCCAGGTGTAGATGGGACGATAATAAATTGATCTTCAGGAAGTGGGATGGGGAGGCTTGGACTAGATTATCTGGCTGAGAATAGGGACGGGTTGCGGGCTCTTGTGAATGCGGTAATGAACCTTCGGGTTCCATACAATGCGGGGAATTTCTTGACTAGCTAAGGACTTTTTAACTTCTCAAGAAGGACTCTGCACCATGGAGTTTGCTTGTTTGCTTGTTTATACCTAAGCTAAAGTCAGAGTAGTGGGATAGAGATCATAACAAATAATGGCTTTACATTTAAAACTTCATAAAACAAATGCCATCTCAGACGTTTTACTGGCTGGAATGCACACGTCATGACTGTGTGTGTGTGTGTGTGTGTTGTCTGCTACTATGTACTAACACGTAGCTGTTGCTGGCGCAAGCGCATAGTCGCGAAAAGCGCACTACGTCATTCTCTGTCCAGTCTTCTGCATGCATCAGAGCGGCTACGATTGGGCGTATTTTCTTGAAATTTGATTTTGGGTACTTCTGTGAAATTCTGTAGAGAAAATCCAAATTTGGTTAAAATCAGAAAAAGGGACTGGACACTTTACATGACCCTAAATACGTTTTGTTTTTACCGGCGATATTAAGTCGCCACAAAACATCCCTGATTGAAATGGTAGCAGGCTTTTAGCATAGCCGAGGAGGTACAAACATTACGCGGAACCGCCACAATGCTACGTTACACTTAAATTTCCCGCTGTGCAACAGTTGCCATTATGAAGATCATGTAAGTTATGCCGATATCACACCGCCTCCTTCCGAATCCATTTGGTCAGTTGCGTCAATTTCATAAAACTGAATACAGGTGTTACTGCGATGGAGAACTGCGCATCCTGGCATTCTGTATCTCCCGGTGTTTGAAAAGACCGACTGACGCGACGACCTTTGGAGTTCGTAAAATGTCTGTGGCTGAAGTATGCTTCATTTATTGAGAAAGGCGTATATTTCATACAGCAGTGTGAAATAATACCGTTGCTGCTGTCGATATGTTTTCGTGCTCTTTCTGTAACGTACAAACTACAGGATCACCTCTGAAATCTGTACGGTGTTATGTCGCAGCTACAGGATGGAAATACAGCTTGGTCAACATAGTAACTAGGCAAGGGTTTGGAAGATCCGGTTTTCGATTCAAGGCAGAGGAAATAAATTTTTCGGAATTCAGAATGTACAGCGCCGTTCTGAGACCGAGTCATTCAATATATACCGGGGGTTCTTTCTTCGGGGCCATAAGCGGTCTGGGCGTGAATATTACGAATACTCAGCCCCATGTAGCTCTGGGGGTAAAAATAAGTGGCTATAAACAGTTGCATGCCGTGCGCTGAGATGACTTAGCCGGGTGAGAATGTTGAAATCTGCACGTGCTATTGCATTGGGTCACCAGAATGCACCAGGACGAAGAACAGTGTTTTTTTCACACTTGTTTAACACATTTTTAAATGTAACATTCATAGGTCTGTGCATCACTAATATGAGGCTTATTCAGAAAGTCCTTCATTGAACATCCGAACCCATTTCCTAACCATGCCATCACTCATCGCATTGTCACCATACACTCGACAGATCTGGTGATGAATCTCACTTGGTAGCACATTCCTAGAGTTCAAAAAGCGAATTACAGACCGTATTTCACAGTCGGCGGCCCCTTCAATTGTCTTAAACATGTTTAACGACAGCAACGAACCTAAACATAACACGAATATCACGAAATGGCGTCTGTGGCTTCTCAATTGATAGAGGAAGTCACTGCACATGCGCAAAGTGACAGACTCGAGGATGCGCGAGAGATATGCGCAGACAGTACTTTCGGAATAACCTACGTATATTCGCAGAGTACAACCAACAAGACGCAATGTTTCACAATTTATTTTTTTCTGTAGGACGCTCTGCATGTTTCAGACAGGTTTTCCGTCCATCATAAGGAGCTCAAAACTGCACATACAGCGTTGGTCTGACAAATACCTGACGCTGTATGTGCAGTTTTGAGCTCCTTATGATGGACGGAAAACCTGTCTGAAACATGCAGAGCGTCCTGCAGAAAAAAGTAAATTGTGAAACTTTGCATCTTGTTGGTGGTACTCTGCGAATTGTTTAACACCATTAGTGACTTTAACGAAAAGGCTCTAAATTATGTTTTAAGTAAAAGAATAGCGCCATACTGCTCACATACAAGCTAATGAAATTTACTGCGTGACAAGCTTTTAAAAAATTCGAATTCTAGGTCTCGATTGTTTAGAATGTAAAATAGGCAGACGGCACCCACGCTGAAGTGTCGCGATAATTAGTTATCCGATAAAGATGAGGGTATGAAATAGAATAAGTAGGTTGACTGTAAACATGTTTATCCGATTTTGTAAATACAAACATGACGATGGAGCGAAACTTTGAGGTTGTACCTGGCAGATTTCAGATATCGGAAATGTGTGCAACAAAGAAACTTAGAACGAAGAGAGATAACTCTGATGTAAGTTGCACAGGCGTTTCTGTGGGCTTACAGTTGAAGGCAAGAACAGAATCGGTTCCCAGCTGCGGTCTGAGAAAGAGACAGATAAAGAGCAGTGTCTTATCCTATACCTCTATTTTTGTATGCATCTTTTGCGTAGGGTCCATAAAATTAATTTATTAGAGAAACATTGCAGTTTTTATGTTTCTTTAATGTTTTGTTGACCTGCATCGTGATATATCTGTACAAAAGAACCAACAAGATGCACTATTTACTTTCAATTTGTTTCGATAATTAACCTCTACATGTTTCGAGCAGTCTTACTGCCCATCATCAGGAGGTACTACTCTGTATATACAGCAATTGACTGGCTGTTGGCAGGATCGATCCTGCCAGCAGCCAGTCAACATAAACGCATGACACATACCAATCGCTGTATATACAGAGTAGTACCTCCTGATGATGAGCAGTAAGCCTCCTCGAAACATGTAGGGGTTAATTATTGAAGTAGATTGAAAGTAAATAGTGCATTCTCTTGGTTCTTTTTGTAAGAACAATTGCAGTGTCTATCCGCCCACATTTTGAATCCACAAAATTGCTCTTATTCGCTTCTTATTCTAATTGGTATTCGTCCAATATGAGAACTAGATCTCTGTAAATTTTCAGAAATTTTCTCAGTGTACAAAGACGTTGCACGGAATTATAAAACAGAACTAACTGAAGTGTTTATCCTACACATTGAATACTTTTCGGTGCAATTTGCGTATATTGAAGTGAATGTAAGACCTAAGGAAGATGAGTTTGACTAGTGGTCTCATCGTCTGGGGTTCCTTACCACAACTTTTTGAGAACTGGGATTGTTTTCGTTTTCAACTGGAAAATGGGAGGGGGGAGGGAGAAGGATTCTAATATGCTAGTCCCATCACTATACTTCTACTCCTCCTTTCCAGCTGAAGACAAACACAGACCCACTATTCGAAACGTTATGTAAAATGAATTCAAGGTAATGGAAATAGCCAACAACACTTGTCAGGCGTGGCTCGTGTATTATCAGCAGAATCCTGTAATAGTACTGACATAACGAAAATAATATATTAGTCGTTCTGTAACTTCTTTGTGTTGTGTGTGTTAGTGATCTTGTTTAGAGACAACAGTTGTGATTCCATTAGCCGCGGTTTCTGCTCAGCCCTTAAGCGCCAAACAACTGCTTTTTGTTCAAGTAAATGAAAACCAATGATAATAATCCCATTAGTGAATCTATAATATAGCAGCCTGCATGAGAAGCCGAGAAGTTTTCAGCAGAACCCGACATTTCCTCCTTTTAGGAATTCTGCGAACACAACGTTACATTAGGTCATATTTATGCCTTGTGTATCGAGATACCCGATTTCCAGTCTCAACCCGGAGACCTGCCATCCCGGCTGAGGGTTTGTATTAGTTTTCTGTTCCTCCAATCAGGAGCAATTACCTCATACTGGGCAAAGATAACTTCCTTCTGCATTCTGTCAAACTCATTCTTTGTAATCGTTATGTCATTCAGCGTTACTGATTATGTCCTTAAACAAGTCATAAGTAAATAAACAAGTAACTATCTTTATGAAAGCACAGGTTCATTACCGGGGTTACAGTTTCCTGCTACCGGATCAAACTTATGAAACAGTCGTTAAGTTTAACGTACTGTCGTTTCTCGATATATTTAAACATTCTTGTCTCATCTCTGTCAAGTTTCCGCCACTTTAAGGAACAGTCAACCAATACCCACCCGTTCCTTCCTGCTATAGGACATCATAATTGGGAACTGTCGCTTTACACTTATCAGGAGCTTACATTTGCCTGCATTGTTCTAGTGCATGGTTTGTTGTCACAGAGGTTCTTCAGGGCTGGCAAATGTTTAAGTCACGGATGCACGCACGCACGCACTCACACGCATATTAATTCATGAAAGCATACATACATACATACTACATACATGCATACATACATACATGCATGCATACATACATACATACGTACATACATGCATGCATACATACATACATATATATAAATAATGCATACATACAAACATACACGCATACATACATACATACATATGTATATACATGCATACATTCATACATACATACATGCATACATACTTACATACATACATACACACACACACACACACACACAAATACTTACGTAGTTAATTACGTACTCAATTACTTACGCACTAACATGCTTACTTCCTGTAGCTAGTTAAGTCCTGGTGGTAGTATATTGTTCTGCTTTACACCTGTTGTAACTTACAGCTGAAAATGTTTCAAACAACTGGCAGCAGAAAGGTCGTACAGGGTTATCCTGTGGCTAAGAGATCCCTACCCTCACAAGAGGATGCAGGATTTCCGATTGTGTAATTACTTAAGAATTAATTTTTTGTGACTTTTCTCGTCTCCACATGCCGAAAAGAAATAATGTTACTTTTTCTATGTTTATGATAGTAATAAAAGTGGAATGTGTTCAAGTGACCAACGACATAGCCCTTTGCTTTGTGCATAGCGTGTTGTTGCTACGACCCCTGCATCTTCCTTGACTTACCCTCTCTTCCAGGATGGACTTCACATATAGAGCCAAGTTTGGGCTACGTTTTAGCAGCATGCACGGCTCATGGGAAGGTCAGTCAAATTGACTTCGTAGGTCATCCAGTTAACAAGAAGGCAGTGGCCTGTGTTCGACTTCATTACAGTCCAGTTCACATAACATACAGGAGTTCTACGTCTTTGTGCACTGTAACAGTTCTTCTGTCTACCAAGCGTGAATGATAATGGTGGAGCCCATTGTTAATGTTATGGTACTCGGATGGAAATGCCAGCTGGTGCACCCATTAAGGTCATCCTTTCGAAGGGAACCTTCTTAGACACAGGTCGTGGTGGGTGTGAGATGTACACTGTTGTTATTAATGTGGAGACAGCATCACTCTGACCAGTTGCAAGAGGACAGGCTGCGACAGTACCTGTAAATGTCGAAGAAGGATTTTGTTGTGTAGCCCTCGTATCCAATGGAGGAAGAAAGCGATCACCCATGGTTATGGGCTTCATTGACCTGCAACACCAAGTCGAGAGCTACTCTTTCTTTAATTTTTATAAAAATGTAAGCCAAAAAATTAAAAAAATTTTCTAGAATTACTGCTCCTATTTCTGCTTTGAAAGTTTATGTCAAAGACGCCTTTAAATAACTCTATAAAATAAGATGTTAGCGTGCGAACCAATTTTAAAGTCACGAGGGATCTGTTTACAAAGCACAGACCAAAGTAATGGTCCAACTGAAGTTTGGTTCAACTAGTGTCTGAGAATTTAGTTAAATGTCGCGCTGTGAAATGGCAGGGGCGGTATTGAATTCAACTTTAACTTCTCCAGCGTTTTCCACAATTAAATTCAACCCTAGTCACCAGCTGCGTTTCTCGTTTTAAGTCACGTCGTACAAATTGCTGTTATAAAGGTGAATAAAAATTGCGAACATTTCAGAAGTCTGTAATCTACTTTTCAGTAGGCTTAATGGGGACAGAGAATTAGAATTCTGTGTACATTCCTCTGTGGGCCTTTCAGATTCACGTGTAAAATCACAACTCTTCTCCCAGAGTCGTTTTAATTCTGTGTTCTGCTTTTCTGCCCTGTTACTGCCTCATTTCGTTCCATTCAGTAAATCACAACTAACTTTATTAATTTTTATTCCACCTTCTGTTCTCTCTGACCACATAGACAGTATGCTAACGCTTAGTTGTGCCTCTGCCTTTTGTATTATTGTTGTTATTGTACAGGCAGGCAGAAAAAGAAGAGGTTATTGGTTTCTGAACTAGGTCTGCTATATTTTTATGCAAAGGAGATGGGGCAGCTTTATTGAGATTTGTAACACAGAACGCAACGAATAATTTTGCTGAGGGGAAAATTGAAAGTGCATTTTAGTAAGAATTGCTTCCATTAGTGAGATACAAAGAAAAAATTAAAATTGAAATAACTGCTTCATGTTACGAATTAAATTTTGTGCAGTTTTCCCTTAGGTGTTGATCGTTATTCGTCGGAAAACAATTTACAATTTTCTTGGGAAAGGAGTTTCATCACCAAGTTCACGAAAGTCGCCATTTGAACCTGTCCTAACATATATTACTGTTTTTCAAATATTTAAATGATATAGGCCCACTTACTAAACGAGGCAAGAAACAAATACACTATTAATATGTAGCCATTTATTCCGGTTATTCTTGTAAAGTTTCGGGTGTCATGTGACCAGAACATTAGGATTTTTTTTAATCCGCTCCTCGGTTTAGTGTTTTGTGTCGGCAGAGATTTTTGGTAGACCGACACTATGTCGAATGAATCCTATTCAATGCCTAAAGAATGTTATGTTGTATATTTGTTTGTTAAATGGGAAATTGCAAATTCTTTCAATCATTTTACGTTAAACACACAGTAATTAGTTATGAAGACGAAAAAATAACTGAATTATTTGAAGGATTACCATGCATTACACGATTGTAAACAGAAAACGAAACCTGACTTCACATGCCGATGGAGTGCAGGTGAACTCCTTCTTACAGTAACCTATGAGATTGTAGACAACTGCGCACTGGTATACCATGTTTGAAAATGAAGAGACTTGTAATTGTGCGGTATTTCTGATAGCCTTGCGGTCGAGTAGGTCCCGCTGTTTAACCACGAACTCTCGTTTGTGTACAAATTTTGGATATTTCGGCGCCTCGTCAATCAAATTCAGCCCTCTCCAACGGAGGACAATGTCAGACCATTGACAGTCTGCAGTCCGCTGTATCTCACTGTCAGTTTCGACGCCTCAGTTTCTATTTGCAATGCATGATGCAGGTGCGACACGAGGTGGCACTCGACCAGAGTGGGAATAATCCACACGTATAGCTGCCCTTGACAGCACAACTTTGCAGTAGCGAGTGGAAAGTTTTCTGAAGTAGGAAACTTGTGTGGTTGTTTTGTGGCGTCGGCTTCGTGACTACTGCACAAGTGTTCCTATAGACACACTCTGGCGCTCAAAGATACCAAAGATTTGTCCAGCAGCACAGTTGTTTATACACATCCTATAACATTAAGTTTACTTTAAAAGTCCTATTAGGTATAACGGAGGGCTAAAATAGTAATGCTTTGGTTATTATTTGTAATTTTATTGTAATATTATTGTTATTAGATTTTATTTTTTTTTATGTAAATTAACGTTCCCATACGCGTAAAGATAATTTGTACCGCAATTTTATGCTTTATTGTTTTGTAATTATGTTATAGGGTTCTGAGTTGTGTCATCCCCGTTGTGTGTTTAACAAATTCTGGACTAGCAACTGAAATGTTTTGTGCCTTCCTTTACAGTAGGTACATTTTCGCCTAATAAATTAAAATCTTCAGCATAAAACAGAAACAATGTCCCGTTCAATCTCAAACTCCCTCTACCACGGTGCTGATTGTAAAAGTGACTTAGTTACAATAATAGCTGTAAAACATAATCTGTGGGTAAACGTAATAGTCTCACTGACACAATTTCCTTTTCATATGGACTTCGTCCATCATCTAAATTTTCTTAAAACACAACGTTTCGGAATTCGACTGTGCTTCCTTCTTTAGGAAAAGACGCACGTAACCTGGTGGACCCTCGAGATTATTCTCAGTCACCGGGTACCATAGAAACTCTCAGCTTGTTAAGATATGCGCCTGAGAACAGATCGAGTTCACGGGTTGTAACGGGAAGAGAGCTATATGAAAAATGAACACCACCACAAGGCGTACAAATAAAGCCATGAATGTAAAACCATAAAAACCCATAATAAAGAACCATTAACTCAGGCTGATCAGACCACCGATACAACGCAGGAACCAGAGACTGTAGCAGTGAGTCATACGCCATCGTCAAAGACCTGCAGTGTTGAATTGGAATTCAAAGGCTTTAAAAATATATCTGATGTGGCAGGAATTTAGGAAAATAACAGTGCGTCATGAAGTTACTCAAATGTCCAGAACTACCTTTTTCCGGGTTATCACGCAGCGAGTATTTGTAATTCCTTAGAGACTTTTCGAGACAACCTATTGGCCCCATCATCAAGGCTCAAGAATCAGATACTTGACCCTTGAAGATGGGACCAATAGGTTGTCTCGAAACGTCGGTAACGAATTACCACTACTTGCTGCGTAATAGCCCAGAAGAGTGCAATTCTCATCTACTTTGTGACGGTAGCCCGAAATCGCGCATTGCTCAGGTGTTTTTAGGTGGTGAAAACTATTTTGAAATTATGTTCCCGTGTATCTCAGTAGACTTAAAGACAAAATATGAGTAAGTGTAATTTAGGCACTCGCAATAAGTAAAAAATAATAGTTGCGCGTCTTCAGTAAGTGGACGTAAGGCTCAGTGAAGGATACAAGAACAAGGAATACGCTGTGAGAAACCGAAAGCTGTCCAATGGAAGACCCGATAAAAATAGACAAATTTCCTGTTCTGTTGTCGTAACACTGAAGCTTGCCTGATCCAACCTGCAGGAACCAGAGACAGGAAATCCTGATAGACGGCCAACAGTGACAGAAGACAACACGAATTGGCGTCTCTCTCTGCTAAAAATTGATCCAATATAACTTCGTTCATGAAATGGCAAAAGGCTGGTAGAAAAGCGACAGTTTTTTACGGACGGTTCGTCCTGAAAATCTCGGAAACTTCTGAAGATAAGGAAAGGAAATTATAAAAGTCTCAGTGAATCTTTAGTATTTCTGTGTCTGGCGTATCGACAATCCGATAGGCCTGTAGACGCTATGAAAGGCACCTGAAGGTTAGGGAGAGTTCAGATCGTTCTTCTGTAGATACTGGACTTTTGCAGGCGGCAATAAAATTCGCCACACTCCCAACAAAATGTTAAGACACAACTCTGTTATGGCGCTCTAACCTTTACGCGCGGTATGGAGGCAATACCATCCTCATCTTGAGCTACTAATTCGTCCTTCACAATTGCCGTGCCGCACAGCGGCTCGACGTGTGTACCTGTGTGGTTCTGACAGCGTTGTAAATAAAACGGAAAACAGTTGACTAGTTTAGTCTGGAAGGGAAAAGTTTTGTACCAGACATATTGCATTCTTACTTCATATTTTTCTCCGCTTGGAAATACAGTCGATTTTACCGAGATTTGTGAAGGAATGTTATTTTGAAACCTTTTGTTAGAATCTTCAACTATGGTTTTCTAGCCTACCGAAGAAGGGAAGATTATTTTTAGCAGATCCATGACATTTTTCTCGGTGTTTCACAGGACGTCTCTAATTATAGCTCTTTCTCATGTTTTATTGTCCAAATAATGCACTCAAATACATAAAATCGTCAAACTATTAAAAACCAATTAAACCTATAAAGGCCGCTCCAACACGTTTCTGTTCATGCAGGAACCGTCATCAGGGAACCACAACCAGTGCTTAGCTAAAATTACAGTCTTGTTCAACTGTGCGTGTCGGTACAGACGTTTGCTGACAGCTTGCGAGCAGGATCAGGACGGAACTGCAATTCCGTTCTGATCCTGCTCGCAAGCTGTCAGCAAACCTGTATGACATATACCATTGCTGTGTGTACAGTGAAAAACTCCTGATGATGGACAGAGGAACTGTCTGAAACATGTAGA